>LUMP01000333.1_pt1 | contig 10832 bp, 8 predicted proteins | sample 729641 | NCBI WGS metagenome assembly LUMP01 (sample SAMN03860260, study PRJNA289734) | marine metagenome | biome: seawater column; feature: ocean; material: water; isolation source: Red Sea water column Station 12 - depth 47m | place: Saudi Arabia: Red Sea | collected 2011-10-15 | depth 47 m | reverse complement strand
CTTCTGCAAGGGATTTACCCATTCCTATACTCTGGGCCCCCTGTCCCGGGCATACTAAAGCTCTAACCACGAATAACTCCTCATTTTTGTTTTGCAGATATCTGCCTCAGTTACTGCATGCAATCTTTTTAATTAATTAAACTCGGTGGATATTTTTCTGGAAAACTCGTAGCTTTATGCCAACACTCGGCAATCTGCAACAAGTGATTATCAGAAAACTGCTTTCCAATTAATTGAATTCCAAATGGTAAATTATTTTCACAAAAACCAGCAGGAAGACTAATCGCTGGAAGACCAATCAAACTAGCGGGGACAACAACTTGCATCCATCTATGATATGTATCTAAAGAAAAATTTGAAATTGTTTCCGGGTATTCTTTATCTATATCAAATGGTTGCACTTGTGCTGAGGGCAAAACGGCACCATCATATTTACTAAGTAGAGAAGCCATTTTTTCAAACCATTCACTTCTGGTTTTGGATGCTTGAACTATATCTTCACTTTTTAGCGAAAGACCTCGATTTATCTCCCAGAGCAATGGTTTTTTCATTAATTTACGTTTTTCCAAATCTTTAAATTCTTCAGAAAGCGAATTCGAAATTGACCAAGAACGTAAAGTTATCCATGCCTCCCAGACCTTTTCCATAGACATAGGCAAATTGACAACTTCTACTGACGCACCAAGATCTTCAAACCGTTTCAACGCCCGATCAGTTAAATTTCTTATTCCGTCCTCAAGGGGAAGATCCCATCGCATAAAAGAAGCTATTTTTATATCTTTCAATGACGAAGAACTTAAAGAGGTATCAACTTCAAAGAAAGGAACTCCATTCGGTTGGCGTTCGTCTTTTCGATATACATCATTACCGGGCTCACTAGGCACTAGACCCCATGTAGGTCGCATTCCATAAATATTGTTCCAAGCAGCAGGGTTTCTAAGAGATCCCATCATATCGGACCCATCAGCATACCTAAGCATATCACAAGCTAAAGCTACTGCAGCTCCTCCTGAGGATCCTCCAGCCGATTTTCTTAAGTTATAAGGATTTTTAGTAACTCCAAATACTGGGTTAAACGTGTTACTACCCAATCCAAGCTCTGGTGTGTTAGTTTTCCCAATTATTATGGCACCGGCGGCTCTTATTCTAGCAACTACTAAATCATCTTTCGAAGCGACGTCTTTGGCAAAAATTGGTGAGCCTTGTGTGGTTCTGAAACCTTTTGCGTTTGCCAAGTCTTTTATTGCTATAATTTCACCATGAAGAATACCTCGATCCTCTAAAGGTAACTTATCTTTGAAATAAGCCTCTTCCAAAATCTCATCTTCTTCTCGTAGTGATACAATAGCATTTACTTTGGGGTTCCATTTACGAATTTGCCCAAGCCTGAATTCAATTTGTTCTGTTATTGATTTCTCAGTTTTCAAAAATTTATCTTTTATTTGAAGTTAAAATCTTAGATTAATCAGTATCTTTTGCTTCGGCTCTGGATTTTCCGGAAACATTCATTGCCAAAGTCGCGGCCATAAAATCGCCTAAATCACCATCCAATACTCCCTTTGTATCAGAGGTTTCATGTCCTGTTCTAAGATCTTTGACCATTTGATAAGGTTGCAAGACATAAGATCTTATTTGATTACCCCAGCCCGCATCACCTTTATTTTCATGGGCCTCGACAACCGCAGCACTTCTGCGATCTAATTCTAATTGGTACAAGCGCGATTTGAGAGCTTTCATTGCGATATCACGATTTTGATGCTGGGATTTCTCTGAGCTTGTAACAACAATTCCCGTAGGATGGTGCGTTATTCTGACTGCAGAGTCGGTTGTGTTGACATGCTGCCCACCAGCGCCTGAAGAACGAAAAGTGTCAATTCGAATATCTGCTGGGTTAACTTCTATATCAATATTATCGTCTACAACTGGATACACCCAAATTGAACAAAAAGAAGTGTGCCTCTTTGCTGAGCTATCAAAAGGAGAAATTCGCACAAGTCTATGAACGCCACTCTCGGATTTCAACCAACCATAGGCATTATGGCCACTAATTTTATAGGTTACAGACTTAATACCGGCTTCTTCCCCTGGAGTTTCAGACTGCAAATCTATGTTATAGCCCGTTTTTTGAGCCCATCTTAAATACATACGCGCCAACATAGCAGCCCAGTCGCAACTTTCTGTGCCACCCGCACCTGCATGAATTTCCAAAAAAGTATCGTTTGCGTCAGCCTCACCATTCAAAAGCGCTTCAAGCTCTTTAGATGCCGCAGTTTTTGCCAAAAGACTAATAGCTTTTTCAGCTTCAATAATTATCTCGCTGTCCTCTTCTTCCTCACCCAATGCGATCATCTCAATATTATATGATAGATCATCTCTGATTTGATTGTGCCCCTCCATCGCATCTAATAATGTCTGTCGCTCTCGCATCAACTTCTGAGCCTCCTCCGGGTTATCCCAGAGATTTGGGTTTTCAACACGGGCGTCAAACTCTTCAAGACGGTGAGAGACAGTATCCCAATCCATTCTCTGCCGAAGTAATTCTAAAGATTTTTCAACAGACGTAACCAAATTTTCTATATCTGCTCTCATAAGTTTCTCTTTACTTTATTTTAATGTAACCGCTTTAATAAAGGCCGCCTGAAGTCAGAGTTCCGAGGCTTGCCGTTCCCCCAAAGGTGACTATTGCTCCTTCAGAGCTTGTAGTATCAATAAATTGTACATCCTCTTCAGAATAAAGGTCGATATTGCTTCCCATCGCGAACCCCCCATTAACAGCATCACCAAAAGTCGGTTCTTCTCCATCTCTAAAATATTCAGCAACCACAAAATCGCCTTCAGCATTTTGATCTAACCGATCGCCCGTAAGGCGATGCAGATTAATAAATTGCCCTCCATCTGGCACCTTGAAATTACCTCCCCCATATTTCTTGGTAGCTGCTAGCATAAATTCGTTAAATACTGGACCACACGTACTACCGCCTCCTATTCCTCGCCCAAGTGGTGCAGGAATATCAAAGCCTATGTAGCAACCTGCGACTATATTACTAGTAAAACCCACGAACCAAACATCTTTAGCTTCATTGGTAGTGCCAGTTTTACCTGCTGCGGGAACTGGCAATTTTACTGTTCGAGAAGCAGTACCTCTAGTAACAACCCCTTCCATCATAGAAGTAAGTTGATATGCTGTGATAGCATCCATTATTCTTTCTCGATCCGAAATAATTTCGGGCCCAAAACCTGCTGAAAGATTATCTTTCTCACACTCATTACATATTCTTAAGTCATGCCTATAAACAGTTTTACCGTATCTATCTTGAATACGGTCAACTAAAGTTGGCTCCACTCGCTCTCCACCATTCGCAAACATCGCATATGCTGCAACCATTTTGTAAAGTGTAGTTTCTTCTGCACCCAACGAATTAGCCAGATAAGGCCGCATATTTTTATAAACACCAAAACGTTCCGCATAATCCGCTATGGTTTTCATGCCCACATCTTGAGCGACCCTTATCGTCATTAAATTTCTGGATTTTTCAATACCTGTTCGAAGTGGTGTTGGCCCATAAAACTTACTTGAGGCATTCTTTGGCCGCCACAGACCTTCTGGCGTATTAAATTCAATTGGCGCATCTATTACTACAGTTGCAGGGGTGTACTTACTGTCTAATGCAGATGCGTAAACAAAAGGCTTAAAGCTTGAACCCGGCTGACGATCTGCTTGTGTAGCTCTATTAAAAACCGAATGATCATAATCAAACCCACCTTGCATCGCAAGCACACGCCCGGTGTTGACATCCATGGCCATAAAAGCCCCTTGGACTTCACTTATCTGTCTTAGTGTCCACCTCTCAAATTCTTTATTTTCATTAAGTAATGCTCTTACATAAACAACATCGCCCAAAGACAAGAGATCTTGAGCTTTTTTTGCTTTTGGAGGATTGATTGTGCTATCGCTTTTTTTATGAGCCCAAGTAACGTCTTTGAAAGAAATATAGTGACCTCTGGGGTCATCTGGAACACCCTCTATTCCTATAATAGCACTGTTGCCTTTGAAACCCAAAACAACAGCTGGAAACCATTGGCCATCTAAATTGATTTTACGAGACAAAGGAAGTTCAGCCAGTGCATTTCTCCAACTCACCATTTGATCGTCCGTTAATTTTAATCCAGTTCCTCTCCAGACACCTTGCCGTCGATCATAGGTCTGCAGCGCTCTCTGTAGCGCTGTAGCAGCAACACTCTGCATTTCTGGATCAAGAGTTGCCCGGACCGTCATACCGGAGGTAAAAAATTCCTCTTCACCAAAGTTTCTACTTAGTTGTCTTCGAATTTCATCTGTAAAATAATCACGCGGGGGTAGAGTAGATTTAAAAGACGTAAAATCGCCGTTTTGTACAGATTTTAAAGGCATATTTAATTCAGATTTATATTCAATCTCATTGAGATAACCATTCTGCCACATTTCTCGGAGAACATAGTTTCTCCTCTCCAGTAGACGATCTTTTTTCCTCACTGGATGAAATTTTGAAGGGGCTTTTGGCAGAGCTGCAAGAAATGCCGCTTCATGGGGAGCCAATTGGTCCAAAGTTTTATTAAAATAAGTCTGAGCTGCAGCCGTTACACCATAAGAATTTTGCCCTAAAAATATCTCATTCAAATAAAGCTCTAATATTTTATTCTTAGGAAGAGTATTTTCTATACGTGTCGCTAATATTATTTCCTTTATTTTTCGCTCAGCTTGGCGGGACCCGTCTAACAAAAAGTTCTTCATCACTTGTTGAGTTATTGTTGACGCCCCCCTTACTACCTGTCCACCTGAACGAACCGCGTCGACGATAGCAGATATTATACCTCGAACATCATATCCAGGATGAGAGTAAAAATTTTTATCTTCTGCAGATATGAAGGCATTTTTTACTGAATTTGGGATTTCACCAGCAGGCGTAAAAAGCCTACGCTCTTTAGCAAACTCATCAATTATTTGTCCCTCAACAGAATAAATTCGACTTATTGTGGGTGGTTTATATTGCGATAGAGATTCATGACTGGGAAGATCACGGCCATATATCCAAAACACTGCACCAATAGTTATCGCAAAGCCTATTGCACCCAAAGTTATGATGGTAAAAACCGATCCAATGATATTTATTAAGGGTCTAACCAAACTTTACCCTAAGCCTCTGAATTATAGAAATGAAATCTTTCATGGTCAAAAATACATGATACAACTTTTTGCGTAAATAAACAGAAAACTTCAACTATTCTCTCAGTAAAACCTTATTCTCTTTATCTCGCACATGCCAGCGAGATATAGCTTCGGCAAGTGAGTCTGCAAATTCTCTTCTCCATTTTTTCGTAGTAAGGTTTTGTAGATCAGAAGAGGTAGACATAAAACCAGCCTCTATCAGAATTGAAGGAATATCTGGAGATTTCAGCACAGAAAATGCTGCATATCGTAATGGTTGAGAACTTAACTCAGTAATTTTTTCTTTGAAAACTTTGAGAATAAAAGAAGCAACAGCCTCACTTCTTGGTTTTGTTTCTTGTCTAGCCATATCCAGTAATACAGAAGCAACTTGACTATCTAGACCACTAAGATCAACACCCCTCAAAATTTCTGATCTATCATGCCTTGACGCTAACTGGGCGCTCATTTTATCAGTGGCCTTATCACTTAAAAGATATACAGTTGTTCCGCTTGCCTCCCCCTCGATCACAGCATCAGCATGCAATGAAATAAAAAGATTTGCATCGGATTGACTTGCAATTGTTATTCTATCTTCAAGAGAAAGAAACTTATCTTCTGTTCTCGTCAAAACCACTTTAAAATCAGTATTTCGAATTAAACTTTCTTTTACCGCCTCAGCTAATTCTAACATAAGGCTTGACTCCCGATAGCCCCCAGCTTCTGCTCCAGGATCTCTACCGCCATGTCCAGGGTCTAAAACTACCACAAAATCATTATTTTCAATGGCAGAAATTTTATTACTAGAAAAATCTTTGTTTGGTTTATCTGTTAAACTGAAAATTCCTTCAGATATCGATTTCAGAAAAATTGAGAGTGAAGCGCTATTATCTTGTGGACTAATGCTCATCTCAGTGTTTTCGATTGCCCAATAATCTGCAAGATGAAATGAAAGCCTCGACCATTCAGTATCCAATTCTTTAATTTCAATCGATTTAATATTCTTGCTTTGATTTATTTTTTCCAGATCTATTCCATTAAAGTTTAATACGTTGAAATCAATTATTAGACTTAACGGATCTCGGTCCATCCAAATTTTATAAGGTACCCCCTGGCTGAGTTGTAGATTAATCTCAATGCCGCCGAAAAATCGATCTTTAGCAAAGGAGTTTTCTTTGATTAATCTGGCAAAACTAACCTCTGAGACTAAGGGTGTGGCTAAAAACAAAAATAAAAAAGAAGGAAAAAGTTTTATCAAAAATACCCTCGTTTTTTCATAAAATTACCAAGCCTATTTATACCCTCGGATATTTCATCAGTCGATCTAGCATAAGAAATTCTAATTGTGGTATTGCCCCTTTCTGGATCAAAGTCTACGCCTGGGGTGATCGCCACCCCAACTTCCTTCAAGACATCATCGCAGAACGATAAGCTGTCATCGCTGTATCTAGAGATATCTACGTAAAAATAAAAAGCTCCATCTGGTGGAGCAAAATTTTGAAACCCTATTTGTGGTAATTCATGCATAATGATTTGACGGTTTTTACGATATATTTCAATATATTGCGATAGTTCGTTTTCACATGATAAAGCCTCTAGAGCCGCAACTTGCGAAATATGGGGCGGGCAAATAAATAAATTTTGTGCCAAACGTTCCACCGCTCTTATGTGATCTTCAGGAACCACCATCCAACCAACTCGCCATCCAGTCATCGAAAAAAATTTTGAAAAAGAGTTTATTACATAACACTGATCGGTAATTTCCAAAGCAGAAACAGCTTTTTTGTCATATTGGATACCATGATATATTTCATCACTAATAAAGTTTGCTCCGACAGAGTTAGAAGTTTCAATTAACTCAGCGAGTTCGTTCTGATCTAGCATAGTACCAGATGGATTTGAAGGTGATGCAACAAGCAAACCATCTAAGCTGTTTGACAAGATATCATTTTTCGTAGGTTGAAACTTATTTTCCAAACTAGTTTTGATATCCACCGGTAACATCCCAAGTGACTTCAAAATTTGACGATAACTAGGATACCCCGGAGCACCTATTCCTACCCTCGCAGCCACATCAAAAAGAGAAATAAAAGAGAGTATAAAAGCTCCCGATGAACCCGATGTAATGACCACTCGCGCAGGGTCCAGATCTACATTATACCAACGACCATATAACCCCGATATTTTTTTTCTTAATTCTGGCAAACCTAGAGCCACTGTGTACCCAAGAGGGTTACGTTCCATTATATGCGAAGTTCTTTTTAATGCTTCAAAAGGTATTGCAGTACTAGGCTGACCAACCTCCAAATGAATAATTTTGCGGCCATTTTCTTCAGCCTTTCTAGCTTTTTCCATAACATCCATAACAATGAATGGGTCTATGTTTCCTCTCACTGAATGTTTCATGCGGTTACTTTCTTTATTTTTCTAAATACAAGTGGTTTCGAATAAATCTGCTCAAGTTAGCAAGAAAGTTAAAACAAATTCTCATTTTATATTTTTATTTCAATTTAACAGGTTGCACTATCCGACAATTGGTTTACTTCATCAAAATAGAGTTCGAGAACGTTTGTCCAGCACATCAAGTTGAACAAAAATCTAAGAAAACTAAAATAACCGGCTAGAGGTAGTAAGTGTATCACATGCTTAGAGTATTAATTTCTCTTTTTCTTTTGTTAGCGTCTCAGTCATTTGCTCTAGATTTTTCTAAAATGAGCGACAAAGAGAGAGCTTTATTTCAGAATGAAATTAGACTTTATATTCTTGAAAACCCAGAAATAATAATGGAAGCAGTTGAAGTACTTAGGCAAAAGGAACAGCAAGCAGCAATACAATCCGACTTAGAATTAGTCAAAAATTACAAAAGAGCCATATTTGAAGATGGCTATTCATTCGTTGGTGGAAATCTCAACGGGGATATTACGCTTGTTGAATTTATTGATTACAAATGTGGTTATTGCAAAAAAGCACATGGTGAGGTTGAAAAACTACTCAGCACAGATGGAAACATTCGCTTCATAATCAAAGAATTTCCTATTCTTGGCGAAGACTCTTTAAAAATGTCGAAATTTGCGTTGGCTGTAAAGATCGCCCATGGTGACAAAGCTTATAAAGTTGTTCATGATATTTTGATTAAAATGAAAGCTGCACCCAGCACAAAAGCATTTGATCGAATAATTAACAATTTAAATTTGGATAAAAAACTAGTTCAAGATGCCATGGAAAGTCCCGAGGTTAAGGGAATAATCGCAGATACTAGAAATCTTGCTGAAAAACTTAAAATAAGTGGAACTCCGACTTTTGTAATGAAAGATGAACTAATTCGGGGCTATGTCCCTTTCGACGCTTTAATCGAGCTTGTTGCCAATAAACGAGGATAGTGCAGCCACAGTTTCCTCCGGGTACTGATCAGGAAAAAAATGCCCTCCATCTATTGGTGCCTGATGAATATTTGTAAAACTTTTTTTCCAAGTCGCCGGAATATCATAGTGCTTTGCCATTGCTCCAACCTTTCCCCACATTAAACATGTTGGAATATCAAGGCACCGATTGTGATCTTCATTATCATGCTTCCAATCAAATTCTATAGCCGCTCGATAATCATCACACATAGCTCGAATTGTATCTGCGTTTTCCCAAGATTTTCTATACTCCCTAAGTTTTTCAATATCAAAGTCATCAAGGTTTGCCGCTCCCCAACCTAAAAGACATGACTCATAAAAGTAGTCAGGATCCGAAGTGATCAATCTTTCTGGGAAAGGAGATGGTTGAGCCAAAAATAACCAATGATAATAGCTTTTGGCAACCTGAGTTGTAAGCTCAGAAAGCAATAGCCTTGTTGGGACAATATCCATTAAAGTAACAGTTTTTAATCTATCTGTTTCGTCTAGAGCCATTCTGTGAGCTACCCGACCTCCCCGGTCGTGGCCAACAACATGAAACTTTTCAAATCCCAAATGAGACATTAACCTCAATTGATCTTCAGCCATGTGCCTGAAAGTAAAATTTTCAACACCTAAAGGTTTTTCTGAATCACCATATCCACGTAAATCTGAACAGATAATTGGGTAATTCTCCGCAAATTGATCTGCTATCCCTGCCCACATTGCGTGAGTTTGTGGAAAACCATGAAGGAATAAAATCGCATTTTCACATGATTTGTGAATGTTTCTGATTTTAAAGTTAATTTCAGTATCATTAACCTTGGCTTTAAGCTGTTTAAAATCATCAAACATTTTGCAACTCAGAAAAGGAGTTTATGACCCTCGCCCAACTTCTAATACCCTTTCGAAAACTCTCAAGATCATATTTTTCATTTGGACTGTGAATTTGATCATCATCTTTTGAAAATCCTATCAGCATAGGATCAACTCCAGTAATATCCTGAAAATAGCCAGCAATTGGAATTGATCCCCCGCTGCCAATAAAGGCTGCCTCAATGTCCCATTCCTGAGAAATTGCTTGTCTCGCTTTTTCGAACTCAGGTGATGAAGTATTCATCTGGCTAGCTTTGGACGCATCACGATTACCGAATGAAACTTTACAGTCAGAAGGTATTAAACTTTTAACCATTTCGCGAAATGAATTGCTTATTTTAATAGGATCTTGATTTGATACTAATCTAAAACTTATTTTTGCTGATGCTTGAGATGGGAGTACCGTTTTAAATCCCTCGTCGATATAACCAGATTTCATCCCGTTTATTTCACAAGTTGGCCTAGACCATAACATCTCAAGGGCAGACCTATCTGACTCTCCTGCAAGAGTTGACAAGCCAACCTCACTTAGGAAGTAATTGTGGTTAAATTTCAAACTTCTCCATTGATTTTTAATGTTTTGAGGTAACTCTTCCACACCATCATAAAAATTTGGTATTGTAATTGCTCCATTTTTATCATGCAAAGCAGACAAAACATTCACTAAAGCTTTAGCTGGGTTGGCAGCAGCGCCACCATACAAACCTGAATGAAGATCTTTATCAGGTCCCGTAATCTCAATCTCTTCTTTCAGAATACCTCTTAGCCTTGTTACAATAGCAGGAACCTTATTATCAAACAAACCAGTATCACAAATTAGAACGATATCTGACGATATTTCCTTTTTATGTTTTTCCATAAATGGAATTAAACTTGGAGATCCACTTTCTTCCTCTCCCTCAAAGAAAAAGCTGACCTTAAAGGGTAGAGATCCATTTTCTGAAACCCAGGCTCGGCATGCTTCGACAAAGGTCATCAACTGGCCTTTGTCATCTGATGATCCACGACCTCGTATAACTGGCCCAATGGGAGTATTTTCTAAGGTAGGCTCAAAAGGATCCGTATCCCATAATTCTATTGGATCCACTGGCTGCACATCATAGTGCCCGTAAAATAGGACGTGTGGACCAGTGTCAGGGCCTAAGTTCCCCGTAACTATTGGGTGCCCGTCAGTGTTATGTTTTTCAGCATTAGCACCAAAAGATTTGAGGTCTTCTACCAACCAATCTGCAGCCTTATCACAATCTTGCTTAAATTTTGAGTCAGTCGAAATTGACTTGATTTTTAGAAAATCAAATAATCTGTTTAGACTTTGATCTATTTCATTGTCTATACGCGACAAAGTGGCGTCTAGCATCTATTGATTCCCTCATGTTTACCGCTAATTGTTG
>LUMP01000350.1_pt1 | contig 10843 bp, 7 predicted proteins | sample 729641 | NCBI WGS metagenome assembly LUMP01 (sample SAMN03860260, study PRJNA289734) | marine metagenome | biome: seawater column; feature: ocean; material: water; isolation source: Red Sea water column Station 12 - depth 47m | place: Saudi Arabia: Red Sea | collected 2011-10-15 | depth 47 m | reverse complement strand
TTTACTGAGTTTCATAATAAAGAAGTGGCTCTGGACGGAATTGAACCGCCGACACAAGGATTTTCAGTCCTCTGCTCTACCAACTGAGCTACAGAGCCAACAAAAATGCCTGAAAAGGTAAGCAATATTAGTTATTTAATAAACACATAAATATTTCTTAGTTTAAGAAATGAAAAAAATTGTTATTGCTACTTCAAATAAACACAAAGTATCAGAAATTTCTGTAAAGATTCAACCATTTTTTGATGAGATATTATCTTTAGCTGATTTTCCTGAAATTGGAGAAATAGTTGAAGATGGAAACACTATTGAAGAAAATTCGTTTATAAAATCAAGGGCTTCTTTTGATCATACAAAAATTGCTTCTGTTGCAGATGATACAATTTTAGAAGTTGATGCATTGAACGGAGCACCAGGACTTTATACAGCTCGTTATGCTGGAGAAAATGCTACATATGAAGAAAATATGACAAAACTTTTAAAAAAATTAGATGGTATAGAAGATAAATTTCGAACAGCAAGATTTCGTACTATCATCTCATTTGTTGATGGAATAAATGATTTTCATGTCGAAGGAACTATTGAAGGTAAAATTTTACAATCTAGAGTAGGAAGTAATGGGTTTGGATACGATCCTATATTTTGTTCAACTGAATTCAATTTGTCTTTAGCTCAGATGAATAGTGAGCAAAAAAACCAAATTAGTCATAGAGGATTAGCGATTAAAAAGTTTGTTACAAAAATCAGAGACATTTTATAAATGAAGAAATTTCTAATATTTATTTTTTCGATTGGCGTTCTTTATAGTAATAATATTGTTGAAGAAATTAGTTTAAATCCTTTCAAAAATTCTAAAAAAATAAATTATTCATTGGATGATATTTCAAATTATCCTATTGGAATCTTTAAAATCGATAGAAAATATATAGACTACAACGTTTCATTTAATGCTTCCTTCGATAAAATTATTATCAGTGAAAAAATATTAAATATAAATAGTTCAATGCCATATGTTTCAACATTTGATAATTATATAAATTTTTTGATTTCTTCAAACCAACAATTTAATCTATCTCAACCTTTCTCTATTGCTGCATCAGATACAACTATTAATAAAAAAACAGATAGATTTATGCAGATTGCAGATATTGATTTAGGAGCTTTGGGAAGAGCATCTCTGAGAGTACAAGGAAATATAAATTTATCAGGTAAATTAGTTAATCAAGATCAAGAGCTTGTGCGATCATCTTATAGAGAGCAAGAGAAAAGAGGAAGATGATATTTTGCAAAGGCTTGAAATGGGGAAAATTTCTCTATCCTTGCCTTCAACGGAGTTTGTTACTTTTTCAGGCCAAAACAAAGGTCTGTTTGGTGTTAAAGCTTTATCTAAGCTTGGGCCAGTAAATATTACCAGCATAGCTTCCTTAGAAAAAACTAAAAAACAGTCTCAAAGATATAGGGGAACTTCAGAATTAACGGAAAACCAGATCCAAGATTATGATTATAAGAAAAATCTTTACTTTTTTATACATGAATGGTTCAGGAATGGTTCAACCGATACAATTGAGGAAAGTGGTTTCACTCTTGCAATTCCCTCTTACTATCCGCTTATAAATGGATTACATCAGATTGGTAATGTAGTTGTTAAAAACTTTGAATTATACAAGATTGATGCATCAAATAATCCACAAGCAGATCCTGGTACAGCTTATATTAATCCAAACGATACTACACAATTTCCTGATAAAAGCAAGCAAGGAGCTTTCATTAAGTTAGACAGGGGCACAGATTATAGTATTAATGAAGACTTAGGGTTTATTAGAATGCAAAGTTCTCTTCAAAATGAAATAATTGCTGCTCATTATCAATTAGTTGATAGAAATACGGGTCAAGTAATTATTCAAATAGGTGAAGGAGTTTCTGTTGAAAATCAGACACTGTCTTTAAAAATGATTAAAGCTCAATCATCACATCCAAACCATCCTGCATGGGATTTGATGTTTAAAAATGTTTACTCTATGGGATCAACTAATATTGATGCTCAGAGTCTTGAAGTAAATATTATTGATAATTTTTCTACCCCAGTTAGCGATAGAACTGATAGTGGAAGTACATTTTTAAATCTTTTTGGATTAGATAGTTTCAATCAATCTGGAGCGTCATCACCTGATGAAGTCATTGATTACAACAATCCAAATATAGTTAACCTAGTTACAGGTGAAATTCATTTACCCGCATTATTACCGTTTGTCGCAAATGATGTTATTGATGGTGGAAATGATAACAGTACATTATCGGAGTTTTTACAGCAAGGTAAAATGTATACTACTTCAAATAGAACTGAATATACTGGCGATTCTAGGTTTACAATAAACGCAAATTATACTAATCCAAAGTCTACCATTAGTTTAGGTTTTACGCTTGTTGAAGGAAGTGAGGAAATTCTTTCAAATGGTGAAAAGCTTGAAAGAGGTACTGATTATCAAATTGATTACTTTTCTGGAATAATAATGTTAACAGGTAATATAGATCCTAATAGTGATTTAGAAATTTCCTACGATAAACATGATCTTGTTACTTTTGATAGAAAGATAATGGTTGGATCTAGAGCACAAATTGATTTTGATGAAAAATCATTTTTGGGCCTTACTGCACTTTATTATAATCAAGATATTGTAAACAAAAAAGTTGAAGTAGGTTATGAACCTATTCAAAATTTCATTTGGGATATTAATGGGAGATATGAAAAAGATTTAGATAACTTTTCTGCGCGAATTAATCAACTGAGTTTTTTAAATGCGAATAAGTTATCAAACTTTTCAATTGAAGGAGAAATTGCACAAGTTCTGCCTAATCCAAATTCAATATCTAATCCTAGAACTGGTGACGGAAATGGAGTCGCATTCATCGATGATTTTGAAGGTTCTAAAAGAGTTACCAATCCTTCAATCTTAAGAAGATTTTGGAATATTTCATCTGCACCTATCGATATGTCCAATAATCAAGAATATGATCAGAGAAATAGATTGAATATGTACTGGTATAATCCTTACTCACAAGTTCTTACAAATAATATTTGGCCTAATGTTTCAACATCACAGAGAGCACAAAATCTTACTACAGATGTTTTAGTCTTAAAGTATAAGCCAAAAGAATTTCAAACATCAGTTGATCCGGATTCTTTGTGGGCAGGTATAATCACACCTATGTTTATAGGAGATTATGATCAAACTAGAACTAGATTTTTTGAGATTTGGCTTAGAGGTGATGAAGGAAATTTAACAATTGATTTAGGAAAAATAAGTGAAGACCATAATGGCAATGGTATTCTTAATACCGAGGATGTACCAGAGGCAGGGTTGGCACTAGGTAATGGATTTCTCGAAGATAATGAAGATACTGGACTAGATGGTTGCTTTAATGCTTATGAAGATGGTTTTGGAGGTTGTTTGGATCCCGATGGATTATCATACCTTGAGTATTTTGCAAATGGAGAAATTGAATTAATTAATGCATCATCTGATGTTGATTCTAGTGATCCTAATGGTGATGACTGGAGTTATTCTGAAGGAAGTTCAAATTATGAAAAAGTAAATGGAACTGAAGGAAATGGTACTGGTGATAGAATTCAAACAGGTGGAAAATATCCAGATACTGAAGATTTAGATAAATCAGGATTTTTAGATAGAACGAATGATTATTTTACTAAAACCATATCCTTAAATGATAGTACATATGTTGCAGGTTCTACTGAAGTAGATGGCATTAAAACAGGCTGGAAATTGATAAGAGTTCCTTTAAGTCATTTCGATAAAATTCAAGACATATCTTTAAGTGAAATAAAATCTGTGAGATTAGTTGTATCTGGTGTTACTGAAGAAACAAAATTAGAAATTGCTAAAATCGAATTAGTTGGAAATGCTTGGCAAGAACTTGGAACATCTCTAGCAGATACAGAATCATATACATTACAAGATAGTACATTTATCGTTTCTGTAATCAACGATGAGGACAACCCAAATTATGTACCTCCAAAAGGAGTTTTCGGTGAATACGACCAAATAAATCAGATTAGATCAAAAGAGCAATCTCTAGTATTACAATTTGAAAATCTGGATCCAAATTATAAAGGTGCTGCAAAAAAAATTCTGGCGATGGATGAGAAAAAGGGACAGAGTTTCCTTATGTACGATAGAATGAAAATGTTTGTATATGGTAATAGTGAATTTGCTTCTGAAGAAGAAACAGATTTAAAATTTTTCATCCAATTTGGTAATGGTGATGAATATTATAAAGTTACTAAACCTGTTTATGACAATTGGGATGAAGAATTAAAAAGAAATGAAATTGATTTAGACCTTAATTGGCTTACCTCGCTTAAAAATGCAACCGATGAATCTATTAGTTTTCTAAATGCAAATGATACCTTTACTGATTCATTAAGCTATAAGGAGTATAGTTTTTTAGATGACAATAGTACTATCTATAAAAATGTTGAAATTGTTGGGAACCCTTCACTTTCAAGATTGCAATATTTCATTGTAGGTGTTGAAAATGAATCTGATCATCCAATAACAGGTGAAATATGGCTTGATGAACTTAGATTAAGCGGTGTTAAGAAAGAAACTGGTACAGCAGTTAGACTTAAGTCAAAATTTAATCTATCTGATTTGAGTCAGAGCACATTAACTTATAGTAGAAAAGATGCAGACTTTCATGTTCTCCAAGAGAGGATTGGAACAAATCAAACTGTAGAAAATTTTACTTTTAATAATAATCTTCAGCTAGGAAATTTTTTTCCAAGCAGCCTTGGTATTTCTTTTCCAATTACAACTAACTATAACATAATTAATAATTCACCAAAATACTTTCCAGGGACAGATATACGAACAAATGGTTCACCGCCAGATTCTGTAATGGTAAAATCTTCAACGATTAATATTGCAGGTAAAATTTCAAAGCGAGTTAAATCTGAGAATCCATTTATTAAATATTCAATAGATAATTTGAGTGCAGGTTTTAATGTTTCAACTCAAAAGAAGTCTGATTCAATAATGGAATCAATAGATGTAAGCAAAATCAATACTAATGTGGATTATAATTTAAGGTTTCCAAGCGATAACTATATTGAAGCTTTTAAGTGGGCTGAAAATGTCCCTTTCATTGGAGAAAAGTTAAGTGAAACAAGATTTTTCTATACGCCATCAACCTTTACAACTGGAATTCGTGTCAATAGAAACTTATCTGAAAAAATTTCAAGAAAGAATTCTGAGCTAATTGAAGATTTTAGTCTAGGACTTGAAAGAAGGTTTACATTTAATTATAAAGTGTTTGATAATACTCAACTCAACTATACCAAAAATCTTAGAAGCGATATGTCAGATTATAGAGATGAAGTGTTAAATCAGTTAAAAGTTGGGGCATTAACAAACATAAATGAAACTTTAAACTACACATTTAGTCCCCAATGGTTGAATTGGTTTAAACCTAATTTCTCGTACAATACAAATTATTCATGGAATCAGCCTAGAAATGGTATTTATGATGCTGCAAATTTAAATCTTGTGAAAAATTCAGGAGTTAATTTTTCTATATCTCCTACGGAATTTATTGAGATATTTTATACTCCTGTCTCAAAAAGAGAAGGTCCCAAGACACCATCTAGAACAAGGTCTAGCGGGCTAGCAAGTTTTAATGCAGAAGAAGATAGCGAAAAGAAAGAAGAAAAAGATAATCAAAAGGATAAAAGAAAATCTTTAGAAAATAACTTTGCACTTGAAAGAATATATAATGAGTCAAAGAAGATTGAGCCTCTTACAATCACCATAAATAATATAACCACAAAGGTTTCTAATGGAATTGATGGAGGAGTTCCGCTATCCTATCGATTAGGGTTTAAAGATAATCTAGGATTAAATTCAATAGCGGAAGTTGGATTAAATACAGGAAATGAAGATATAAAAAAATCATTTTCTGCAAGAACAGGCATAAGATTTAATCCTCAATCATCACTAATGATTTCGTTCAATGAGAGTATATCTTCAAACATAAACGGATATAGTATAGATATTCGCTCAACTACAAGAGACTACATTGGATTTGGTAGTTACTTATCCAAAGGATTTCCTTTTTCAAATTGGTCTTTTAGATTAGGTGGACTTGAAAAAATTAGTTTTATAAAACCATACGCTAATTCAATGTCTATTGAACATTCTTTTTCTGGTAAGCAAAATTTATCATGGAAGTTTAATGAAGAGGGTATAATGCCTATCAATCTCTTTAGCATTTCATCCTTTGAAAATGGTAATAATGATTATTTACAGTTCTCAAGAATATCAAGATCATTTTCACCTTTGATTGGAATTAGCACCACATTTAAAAATGGAATTTCAACAAATTTAAGAAGCAATATTACACATACTTTAGATGAAGTTGCTAACGGGTTAACTTATATCTCTGATAATAGTATACTTGCCACATTGACATATAATTTTTCAAAAGGCATTCGTTTCCCACTTCCATTTTCTGAAAGAAATATTTATCTAAGAAATAACATGAATATTAGCTTAAACTTAGACTTTTCTAATAAAACAGAAGAGGGATCAAAAGATAAGATTAATTTTGTGGAACAGAATTTTACAAATACGCAAAAAAGTATATTAAGAATTACTTATACGCTTACAGATGACATTACTGGAAGTTTGTTTTATGAATATAGACAAACCGATACTCGCCTTACAGGAAGAAGAATTGATAGAGATTTTGGAATTAACTTAAATGTTGCTATAAGAGGATAATGAAAAATTTATTTATAATCATTTTATTTTTAGTTGGCTGTTCAACTGATAATATTGAAAAAAATATACCAAAATTTGATTCAAATAGAGCATTTCAACATCTAGTTGATCAATGTAATTTTGGACCAAGAAATCCAGGTTCTAATGGTCATAAAGAGTTTAGTAATTATTTAGAAGCATATTTGACTTCATTATCTCCGGAATTAATTACACAGGAATTTTCATATCTTGAACACTTGACTAATATTGAAAGAGATGGAAAAAACTTTATTGCTAGATTTAATCTTGAATCACAAGAAAGATTGTTAATTGGTGCTCATTGGGATACAAGATCTTTATCAGATGAAGATCCAAATAAAGAAAAACAATCTATGCCTGTTATAGGAGCTAATGATGGAGCAAGTGGAACAGCTGTTCTTATGGAGCTTGCCACTATATTTTCAAATAATGAACCTCCAATTGGAATTGACCTAGTTTTTTTTGACGCAGAAGATGTTGGAATTAACGGCCAACCATATACTTTCGCTATGGGTTCAGAATATTTTTCAAAAAATCTCCCAATTTCTAAACCGCAATCTGCAATAATAGTGGATATGGTAGGAGATAAATATTTGAAAATACCAATTGAAAGATTTTCTTATCAGATTAACCCTGAAATGGTCAAAGAAATATGGACGTTAGCCGATCAACTAGGATTGAGTGCTTTTGAATATAGAATTGGTTATGAAATTTATGATGACCACGTTCCACTTTGGGAAAACGCTCAAATACCAGCAATTGATATAATTGATTTTGATTATCCTAATTTATTTTATAATCATTGGCACACTCAAAACGATGTACCAGAAAACTGCTCGCCACAAAGCTTGCAACAAGTTGGAACTTTATTATTAAATTATATATATGATTAAGCTATTAGGTAAATATTTATTAATTATTATTTTCGTTCTTGCGTGCTCTGGCGGTAGTAGTTCTCCAACAGATCCAGGAGACGATAATGGCGGAGGAGATAATACTAACCCTTACGAATTTCCGAACGCAGTAGACTATGGTTTATCTAACCAAGTTGAAATTGTGACATGGAATATCAGACAATTCCCACAGCATTCATCAACTAAAGATTATGTTAAGAATTTAATGCAAAAATGGAACGCTGATATTTACTTCTTTCAAGAAATGAGATCAGAGTCAGAACTAATTAGTATGGTTAATACTATGCCTAATTATTCTTATGTGTTTGATGAAGAATCTGGAAATTTAGGATTTGCTTTAGTGTACAATAATCAATATGTGACTTTTAATTCTAAAAATGAATTATGGGCTGACACGCCAAATGGTGATGATGGCGACTCTGATTATGCTAACAACGCTTCATATCAGTTTGCAGATAGGCCACCCATGGAGAATTATGTTACATGGTCAGATGGAATAAAAACAATCAATCTTTATTTAATTGGAATACACTATAAATGTTGCGGTGATGACTCTTATAATGCGAATGATACTAGCGATGAAACAACAAGAAGACACCATGCTAGCTTATTGTTAACAGATTATATTTTAAATAATAGAGCAAACGATAATGTTATTGTGTTGGGAGATTTTAATAATGTTGGTTCTCAGTCAGTTACTAATCCTACCCTAAGTCCATTTACTGATCAGGATAATTTTGATTCAGCTTCATCTTTTAAATTAACTGATTTAAGCATTCTTCAGGGACCTGCAAGCGGTTACTCTTGGCAGGGATGGTCAAGTTCTTATTCAGCAGCGCACCTTGACCATATCATTATTAATCAGACAATGTTTACATTGGATGCCACATCAACTTCAAATGTAATTTCTGTTCCTGCTGAAGCCGGTATTTCTAATAACAATGTAGATGGCAAAATATCCGACCATCAGCCAGTAATGTACAGATTTTATCCTTGAATCTTTTACTCAAATTTTTTTTTATAATCCCTATTTATTATAGCGTTACATTTGCTCAAGATTTCTCAAAAATAGATAAGGATTTAAGCGCCTTTAACTTTAATGAAACTTTAATCACGCTTGAAGAGCTAAATAATTCGTATCCCAATAATAAAGATATTCTTTTAAGACTATCTATTACTCATCATTACTTATCTGAAAAAGCAATTCAACAAAAAGAAGATAAAGAAAATGCTCAGAAAGCATTTAAATACATTGATCATGCGTTTAGCCTTAACTCAGAGGATCCAAATGTATTAAAATGGTACGTTATTGCATTAGGTAAAACTGTCGAGGAAGAAAGTATTAGAAAGCAAATAGAACAATCAAAGAAAATTGAACAGTTATCATTGAAAGTTATTGAGCTATTACCAGATGATGAATTTTGCTATAATATAATGGGACAATGGCACTATAAGCTTGCCAGCTTAGGTAAAGCATCGCGAAGAATAGCATCATTTCTTTTTTCAGAACCTCCCCAAGGTTCTTTTGAGCAAGCAAGATTTTTTTTAGAGAAGAGCTTAGAACTAAATCCAGATTATATAGGCACATATTATTGGCTTGGAAAAACTCATTTAAAACTAGGTAACGAAGAAAAAGCATATGATTTATTTAATAGGGGCATTTTATTAGATAGGCCATTTAAAAGAGAAGAGAAGTTATTTAAGGATATGAATAATATGGTTAAAAAAAATAATTAAATTTTTCGAACTTTTTTGTAATCTTCAGGTACTTTTAATTCTTCGTCATTACCCAAAAATTTTTGGAAAGAAATTAAATCAAAATTAAAATTCCCATCTTCACTTTCTGTAGACATTTTAACAATTATAGAATCCTTATCTATTCCGTATTCGGTTAGATCAATTGACATATCAGCCCAGCTATTTTGAAACTCCGAAATTTCATTTTTAATCTTTATTACAAAATCAGGTTCTCTTAGAGTTTTTGAAAACCAAATTTCATTAGTTCCATCCCTTTGAATTGTAAGCTTGTAAGCTTTAAATCCATTAATCAATTCCGATTCTTCAGAAATAAAAAATTTTAATTCTTCGTCAATATTTTCATTATTAGAATTGTCTTGATTATCATTTTCGTTCTGATTGTCTTTATTTTCTTTATCCTTAAGAATTTCATTAAATGTTTTTACCGAATATTTTTTCTTCTTGAAATCAATATTTGATATGGTAGAATCATTTAATGAAATAATAGTTCCAGTATGCATTTCTCTGCTCATTAGTCGTGCAACACCTTTACCCTTAAATGCAAACTCAACATTTGAAAAAAATGTATCTTCAGAGTAAATAGTTTTTGATTCAGATTGCATGGACCCCATTTTAAAAGAGGCATTTATTTTAGTTTCAACTAGGAAATTCTCTTGAGCTAAAAGATTTGTTAAGAAGAGTATTAATACAAAGAAATATGTTTTGATAAAATTCAAGAATTAAAGTTTTGTTTCTAAAACAGTTTTTTCAACTTCAGTAAGTGTATTATTTAAGGCATTCTGTTCTTCTTCATTTAAATCAAAGGTCAGAATTTTTTCTACACCACCACAACCTATGACTGTAGGTACTCCTATAAAGTATCCATCAATACCAAATTCTCCTTCACATAGTGAAGCACAGGGAATAACTCTTTTTTTATCTCTTACAAAACTTTCAATCATTTCAACAGCAGATTGAGCTGGTGCATAAAATGCTGAACCTTTTCCAAAAAGTTTCACTATTTCTCCACCACCAAATCTGGTTCTGTCTTCGATAGCTGTAATTTCTTCTTTGCTAAGTAAAGAGAATAAAGGAACTCCTCCTACAGTAGCTAACCTACTTACAGGTACCATAGTATCACCATGTCCACCTAAAACCATACAATTAACATCTTGAGATGATAAATTAGTTGCTTCAGCTATAAATGATCTAAATCTAGCACTGTCTAAAGCTCCAGCCATTCCCACCACTTTATTTTTTGCAAATCCAGAAATTTTATGAAAAGCATAAACCATTGCATCTAAAGGATTAGAAACAACAATTACAAAAGCATCTGGAGCAAAATTTTTGACTTGATTAGCAACATTAGTCATTATA
>LUMP01000712.1_pt1 | contig 10884 bp, 10 predicted proteins | sample 729641 | NCBI WGS metagenome assembly LUMP01 (sample SAMN03860260, study PRJNA289734) | marine metagenome | biome: seawater column; feature: ocean; material: water; isolation source: Red Sea water column Station 12 - depth 47m | place: Saudi Arabia: Red Sea | collected 2011-10-15 | depth 47 m | reverse complement strand
GTATCTTGTAGCAAATGGGAAGTATCCACCAAAAACCTGAATATCTACAGGTGATCCCATCGTAGCATCATCACTCTGTACAGCATCAATGGTTCCAGCTTGCATTGCTCTAAACAATTCATCAGTTGGAACTAATTGGTCAGCATAATATAGTTCAATTTCCATCTCGCCATGAGCTGCTTTGTTAAATGCTTCAATTTGTGGAAGCACAACGTGCGCTCCTAAAGGAGCACCAGAATAAGTTTGAAGTCTCCACTTAATCGGATTAGTTGCTGCGTATGCATATGGCGCTGCTAATGTTGAAGCACCGATAGCACCTGCAGATACTAAACCTGCTTTTTTTAAAAATTCACGTCTTTTAGTGATATTTTTTTTATTTTTCATTTAACTACCTCCTAAAGTTTTAAACAATAAATAATTTATTATCTTGATGTGTAAATTCCCTTAAATCAAGTAATTTAATTATTTTCTTGATACATATTCTGGAAGCCAAGTAGCAATTTCAGGGAAAATCATTACTATTGCTAAACCAAGACACATTACGAGCACGAAAGGAATAATAGATCTATAAATATCCATTAAATTAATTTCCTTTGGAGCCATAGCTCGCATTAAAAAAAGATTATAACCAAATGGAGGTGTCATATATGCAATTTGACATGTAATTGTATATAAGACTCCATACCATATAGGGTCGAAACCTAATGCTATAATCAACGGCACATATAGAGGTGCTACAATTACAAGCATAGCTGTGTCATCTAAAAACATTCCCATTAAAATATATGACAACTGCATCATTATTAGAACACCCCAAGGGCTCAGATTCCATCTTTCAATAAATAAAGTTTCAATTGCTCTTACAGCACCTATCCCATCAAATACTGCCCCAAAACTGAGAGCGGCTAATATGATCCACATAAACATGCACGAGACGCCAAGAGTTTTTTTGAGAGTAGTCTCAATAACACTCCAAGTAAGTTTTCCTTTTAATAAAGCAGCTAAAGAAGCACCAAAAGCTCCTACAGCTGAACACTCAACTAAACTTGCTATGCCCATTAGAAACAAACCAGTCATAGAAAAGAAGATTGCAAAAGGTATTAATCCAGCTTGAAGTAATTTAAATTTTTCCGCTCTTGTAATTTGCCTTTCTTCTTTTGGAAGTGCGGGGCCTAATTCAGGTTGAAGTTTACATCTTATATAAATGTATAAAATAAATAATGTAGCCATCATTAATCCTGGAAGAATACCTGCTAACCATAATTTACTAACCGGTTGTCTTGCTATCATACCATAAAGAACCAGCACAACACTTGGAGGTACTAAAATTCCAAGAGAGCTTCCAGCTTGGACTACCCCAGTAATCATCCTTTTATCATAGCCAAGTTTTAACATTGCTGGTAAAGCAATAGTTGCTCCAATTGCCATACCTGCTACACTCAAACCATTCATGGCTGAGATTGCAACCATCATTGCCATTGTTCCAATAGCTAATCCTCCCTTTATGCCACCAAAATAAACATGAAACATTTTATATAAGTCATCAGCAATGCCCGACTCAGATATCATATAACCCATATAAATAAATAGAGGCAAAGTAAGCATCGGGTACCACTTAAATAATTTCCATGATGCTGTGTAAGGCATTTGTACAGCACCATCTCCCCAAAGTAATAATGCAGCCATTGCTGCTACAAAACCTATAGCTCCAAAAACTCTTTGACCAGTTAGCAACATTAACAACATTGTTGCAAACATCGTAATTGCTATCATTTCATAACTGACATAATCTGCTATCATTTAATCTCCAGATTAAAAGTTTTTGCAAAATCTTTGAAAAAAATTGAAATAGATTGCAGCAACATTAGTAAAATACCAAATAACATCACAGTTTTTATAGGCCAAACATAAGGAGCCCATGCTGTAAAAAGTCTTTGGTTAGTTTGAATAGTATATTGTAAACTTGAGTATGCGCCTATTAATAATATCACAAGATAGGTAATTAAAAACACACTAGTCAGCGTATCCAATAAAGCTTTAGTCCTTTCACTAAACCTACTATATATTAAATCCATTCTAACATGATCATCTGATAAAAGAGAATAGCCACCACCTAATAGATAATAACCAGTCATAACAAACTGAGCCATTTCAATAATCCATATTAGTGGAATGTTAATAATATTACGCGTTACAAAGGATAAAATTAAAATAAACATCATAACAAAAACTAGGTACATAGTAGCTCTACCAGTTTTAAGGCTTATATAGTCAATCAATTTGACGTAATATTTAATTATACTTGGCATGATTTTGTGATAGAGAATAATTACAGATTAAACAAATATTTTCAAACAAAGAATTATGAAACTTTATAAAAATTATATTGACGGCAAATGGGTAGAAAGTGAATCTAAAGAAATTATTCAGGTTGATGATCCTTCAAATGGTAAAATAATAGGTGAGATATCTTGTGCTAAAAAAACTGAAGTAGATCTTGCCGTATCTGCAGCTAAGAATGCATTCAGTTCAAGAGTGTTAGTAGATATGCCAATACTTGAAAGAGCAAAATTAATGCACCGCATTGCTGAAGAAACAAGAAAAGTAGCTAATGAAGGTGGAAAAATGCTGTGTTATGAAAACGGTAAAGCCCTAGGATCAGCAATAAAAGAATTTAATGATGTTGCAGATATGTTTGATTATTATGCAGGACTTACAGATAAGCTTGAAGGTAAAACTATTCCTGTATCACCAACAGTTTTTGATTATACAGTTTTAGAGCCTTTTGGTGTTTCTGCACATATTGTACCTTGGAACTTTCCTCTTTCAATGGTTGGAAGATCTCTTGCTTGTTCGTTTGCAACAGGAAATTCAACAATAGTTAAAACAGCTGAACTCACACCTTTATCAGCCACTTTTTTTGCTCAAGCAATAGAGAATGCTGGAGTACCAAGTGGGCTTATCAATATAATTTGTGGTTATGGTAATGAGGCAGGTTCTTATTTAGTATCCCACCCTGATGTTAATCATGTTGTGTTTACTGGCTCTGTGGCTACAGGTAAAAAAATATTACATGCATGTGCGGATAAAGCAATCCCAGCTATTGTAGAACTTGGAGGAAAATCAGCAGGTATAGTTTACCCTGATGCGGATCTTGATCAAGTCATTGAAAGTGCACGTCATGGTATATTCGGTGTTGCAGGTCAAATTTGTACAGCAATGTCGAGATTAGTTGTGCACCAATCAGTGAAAGATGAACTGATTGGAAAATTAGTTGATTTGAGTAAGTCCCTTAAAGTTGGTGCTGGCTATGAAGAAGGTGTAGGTCTAACTCCAGTAATTTCTGAAAAACAATTAGAAAAAGTTGAGGGTTATGCAAGGTCTGGAATTCAACAGGGTGCTGAGGCAGTGCATGGTGGAAAAAGAATTGAGAGAGATGGTTATTTTATGGAAGCAACTGTTCTTAATAATGTCAAACAAGACATGACAGTGGCTAGAGAAGAAATTTTTGGGCCTGTTTTATCTGTGCTTGAATACAATGATCAAGAGGAGGCAATTCACATTGCCAATGATACTGATTATGGTCTAGGAGCAGGTGTTTTCACCAAAGATCTTAAAAAAGCATCTTGGACAGCTAGTAAATTAGAAGCTGGTCAGGTTTATGTTAATAAATGGTTTACAGGTAGTCATGCAACTCCTTTTGGGGGATACAAACAATCTGGGTACAGCAGAGAAAAAGGTATTGATGCTCTAAAATCTTATCTTCAAGTTAAGAACGTAGGCATTAGCTTAGATTAATTAAATCGCTCTGGACTAAAAGGTTCGATATTAATATTTGGCACACGATCATTACACAATGAATTAATTACTTTTCCCGTAACGGCACCTAGAGTCCACCCTATATGCTGGTGTCCAAATCCATAAATTATATTTTTATATTTTGCTGATTGGCCAATAACTGGCAATGAGTCAGGCAGCGTTGGCCTAAATCCTAACCAAGTACTTTTAATGTCTTTAAGTTGAGGCAACAACTTTCGAGCCTGCATTTCAATCATCTTTGTTCTTTTTTTATTTTCTGGTTTTTTTAAACCTCCAATTTCAACTGTGCCAGCAGCTCTTAAACCTTCCTGAAGTTGAACTAAGTAAAAACCACTTTGTGACCAACCTATAGGCCTATTAATCAAATCATAATTGTTAAATAAAACATGATACCCTCTTTCAGTATCTAGTGGAAAGTTATCTCCATAAGTTTTTGTCAGCACCTTTGACCATGCTCCTGCACAGACTACCACTTTATCAAATTTATGAGTGGCTTCCTCATAATTAAGTTTTACTCCCTCATCATCTGGAAAAATATTTTTGACACTTTTTTTATGAAATATTCCACCATTATTTATAAATGACTCAAAAATTTTATTACTTATTTCTTGAGGATTAGTTGTGTGACGAGATCCAACAAAAAGTTGACCATTGTAAAAAACTGGAGCAAGATTTGGTTCCATTTCTAATATATCTTTCTTTGATAAAATTCTTATTTGGACACCATTTTTCTCTCTAATAATGTTTGTTTTTTTTGCTTTTAAAAATTCATTTACATTTTGATATAAATATAAAGCCTCTTCATTTTTAATATAATTGGAGACATTAACATCTGAAAAAATTTCATCATAGCTAACGCTAGCACTATTAAGTAAATTACTCAGTGAGCTTGAAATATGCTCAACCTTATTTGCTGTGCAATTTTGTAAAAATTTGTAAGCCCAACTAAGATTTTTAATGACATGGAAAAAATCTACTGCAAGTGGTCCGTCACTTTTTAAAAGCATTGAAGGTATTTCTTTGAATAACTCTGGTGAATTTACTGGAACGCATGCATAATCTGCGAATGTACAAGCATGACCATAACTCGTCATAGTACCAGGGTCATTTCTATCAATGAGAGTAACTTTAAAGCCTGATTTATTTAAAAAATATGCTGAGCATATGCCAACTATTCCAGCACCAACCACTGCAATATGCGGTTTAGTCATTGAATTTTATCTAGGTTTAATACCGCGCAGTCGTTCAGATCTTCTTCTTAATAATTCAACTGTAGTAAGTAAGAATATAGACAGAGCTACAAGACAAGTAGCCATACATAAAATCACTGGGCTAATTTCCTGTCTAATTCCAGCCCACATTTGTTTTGGTATAGTTAATTGATCCAAACTGGCCATAAACATAACTATAACAACCTCATCGAATGAAGTAATAAAAGCAAACAAGGCTCCTGAAATTACACCTGGTAATATTAATGGCATTATAACTCGGAAAAAAGTTTTTACAGGTCTCGCTCCAAGACTTTGAGCAGCTTTAACCATGTTCATATCAAATCCAACCAAGGTTGCAGTTACGGTAATTACAACAAAAGGTGTGGCCAGAGCAACATGAGCAAGAATTACTCCAGTAAATGTATAGACTAAGTTTATTCTTGCATAAAAAAAGAACATTCCTGCAGCTGTTATTATTAATGGCACAATCATATAATTCCTATAAAGAAACTATTTACTGTACCTATCATCCATTTATTTGAACAAGGAACAGTAGATGAAACTACATCAGCACTACAATCTCCTATCATATTTCTATACCATCTAAATGACCAAGCTTCAGGATCTGGCGGCCATGCCAACATTCCATCGGTAAATACCATGAAAGGTGATACGCTAAATGAAATAGGTACGATAGCAATCAAAGGAGCGACAAGGAAAAAGAAAACAACTCCACAAAAAAACAGATAAAAGTAATAGTAAGTTTTTTGAACAGGTGATGCGTAACTTGGTAATGCCATATTTATCCTAATTTAATGTTATCAATGCCAACAATTTTATTATAAAGCCAGTAAAATACGAGCATTACTGCTAAGAGTATTGCTCCTAAAGCCGCACATAAACCCCAGTTCAATGTTGTTTTAAGATGAAAGGCTATCCAACTACCAATTAGTTTTCCATCTTTACCTCCCACTAGTTCAGGGGTAATAAAATAACCAATTGCTAAAACAAAAACTAGCAACCCACCTGCACTCATACCTGGAATCGTTTGTGGTAAGTACACTCTCCAAAATGCCATTGCGGGCTTAGCTCCTAAATTTTGAGCTGCTCTCATATGACTTTTTGGAATTACCTTCATCACACTATAAAGCGGTAAAATCATAAACGGCAACAGTATTTGCGTCATTGCAATTAAAGTACCCGTTTCATTATAAACCATCTGAAGTCTTCCATCATCACTCAGTATACCAAGCCATACTAAGACACCATTAATTACTCCTTTTTGTTGAAGCATAACAATCCATGCTGTTGTTCGAACAAGTAAAGAAGTCCAGAAAGGTAAAAGCACAAAAATCATTAACAAATTGCTGTACCTCAAAGGTAAATTAGCTAACAAATGAGCTACTGGAAAACCTAAGATCAAACAAAAGAAAGTTACGTAAACACTAACCTTTAGAGTTTTAAACCAAGTTTGGACGTAAATTCTTCTTTTTTCATCTTGCATGATGACGTTTTGATCTTGATCATAAGTTCTATCAATAGCATTCCAATAATAAATAGGCGTTTGTTTATTAACCATTTGAGCCATAGAGTACCAAAATGTTGGATCGCCCCAATCTTTGTTAATCTCAATTAAAGTAGTTTTATAGGACTCAGGAACTAAACCTTTCCTGGTCATTTTTTTAATTTCTCTTGAAGTCTTCTTAATTAAACTTTTCCATCCTGATTTAGAGTAGTTCATTCTGTTCAAAGCTCTTCCTATAGCTATTTTTTCCCCAGTAGCTAGTTCTTCAAAAAGAGTCCGGTATACTTCCTCAGGCGGAAGTTCATCTTTTTCTCTGTCCCATTTATTATACTCTTCAAATGTTTTTGGGAATACAGTATTGATTTGCGCATCATCTACACTTCTTAAAAGCATATCGCCAATTGGCATTACAAATGTAACAAATATAAAAAGCAACAAGGGGAAGACTAAGAGGAATGCTCTTATTTTATTCTTTCTTTCAGCTTTTTTTAGACTTTGCTTAAGTGGAATACCATCAGTTGTAAGTAGTTGCGTAGAAATAATAACCTCCCAATTAAAAAAGGCGAGAATAAATCTCGCCTTTTAGTTAAATTAATATTGTAACTTAATCAAGCTTAGTTACCCATCCACGCTGCATAACGTTCATTAATTTCAGCACCGTAATCAGACCACCATTGTGGATCACTTACGATTGAAACTTTTAAACGCTCAGGTGTATTAGGCATATGAGGCATAATATCTACGCCACCTGGTCCCCAAGGCTCATTGTTTTGAATGATTGGAATACCAGAAGCTCTCATAGGTCCATAAGTAATATATTTTGCTTGTTCTGCTTGAGACTCAGGTGAAGAAGCATGCATCATGAAATCAAGAGCAGCATCTCTGTTAGGAGCACCAGTAGTAAGACATAGGTACTCTTGGTCTAACACTTGACCTTCCCAAATATATTCGAAGTTTTCACCTTCAGCTAGGTTAGCTGCACCAACACGACCGTTATACGCAATAGCCATTACAACTTCACCACTTTTTACTAATTCTAGTGGTTTTGAACCTGAAGACCAGAAAACTACATGATCTTTGATAGTGTCTAATTTAGCAAAAGCTCTATCAAGCGCACCAGTTTGGTTAGCTAGAACTGTAGGAACTGCAGTTGGCTTAACACCATCAGCAACCATAGCTTTTTCAATTATACCTGTTGCCCAAGTATGAATACCTCTTTTGCCAGGGAATTTTTCCACGTCAAAAAAGTCTGCCATGCTGCTTGGCTTGTCACCAGGAAAAGCATCTGGATCATAGAACACAACGTAAGTCCAGAAAATTTGTGGAACACAACAATCCCAACCAGAGTGATACTCTAGACCATTGTTTTCCATGTCTTCTAACATTGACTCACCATCAGGTCCTGGAACAGAACTAGAAGCAATCTCAGATGAAATATCTTCAAACAGACCTTCGTCACAACCAGTGATTGCATCTGATGGAAGAACGTCAACTAGATCCCAAGTTACATTTCCACTTTCAACTTGTGCTCTTACTTCACCAAGACCACCATTATAGTTCTCAAATTGAATTGAGCTTGGATCTGAGTAAGTATCAGCATAAGCTTTTTGTTGACTTTCTGTGTAAGCACCACCCCATGAAGCAACAGTTACTGCTTTAACAGCAAATGAAGACACAAGAAGTGAAGCGAACAAGAATACTTTAATAAACTTTGACATATTTTCCTCCTATTCGTTGGTTAATCTTAAGATTATATGTCTATCGATAAACCTCTAATAACATGCTAAATTTATAAAAAAAAGTGTTAAAATAACGCAGAATACTTGGAAAAAACTAATTTACAGGGTCTAAAGCTCTTATATCGTTAGGATTCCAATTAAGTTTAATGGAGTCCCCCTCGTTGTAGTTGAATGACCCTTCATTTGGAACCTTAACAATGAATTCATTATTGCCACATACATCAAGTCTGACCCTAATGTGATCTCCTAAATAAATTAGCTCTTCAACTTTTCCAGTAAATACATTTTCACCGTTTCCATCAGAACCTAATGATACTCTTTCTGGTCTCACAGAAAGTTGTGTTTTATCACCAACCCCTCCTACATTTACCTTGAGAGCTTTTACAACACCTGCTCCATTCTCAAGCTCAACAGAACAATAATCACTTTCCATGCTTTTAATTGTTCCAGTCATTCTATTGTTTTCACCGATAAATTGTGCAACAAAAGAATTTTCTGGTTTTTCATATAATATATCTGGCGTTGATAATTGCTGAACTACACCGTCATTAAAAACTGCAATTCTATTTGACATTGTAAGGGCTTCACTCTGATCATGTGTAACATATACAACTGTAATACCTATTCTGTCATGAATGTGTTTAATTTCATATTGCATTTGCTCTCTTAAATTTTTATCAAGTGCACCTAGAGGCTCATCCATTAAAACTAGTCTGGGCTCAAAAACCAGTGCTCTTGCAAGCGCCACTCTTTGTTGTTGACCACCAGAGAGTTGTGCAGGAAAACGAGTTCCAAAATCTCCAAGCTCAACCATATCAAGAGCTTTTTGAACTTTTGTTTTCGTATCTTCCTTTGATAATTTTCTTACCTCAAGAGGGAAGGCTAAGTTTTCTTGAACAGTCATATGAGGAAAAAGTGCATAATTTTGAAAGACCATTCCTATTTCTCTTTCATAGGGAGGAATTTTACTTATTGGCATTCCATCCAAATAAATTTCTCCGTTTGTAGGCGTTTCAAAACCCGCTAACATCATGAGTGTCGTAGTTTTTCCTGATCCAGAAGGACCAAGCATAGTTACAAATTCACCTTTTGCGATATCTAGATTAAGATTTTTTACTACTAAAACTTCTCCATCATAACTTTTGTCAATCTTCTCAAATTTAACAAAGGTTTTTTCTGACTCAGAATTCATAATTTTGATTATTTTTTTGTTGTTGGACTGTGAATACCTGTCATAAGAGCATTAGTCAAAAAAAAATTTAAATTATATGAATATTTTGGGCATAATATTTGCTTTACTTGCTGGTGTTTTTTTTGGAATTATTGGTCCCATTACAAAAACTGCTTACAATTTAGGAGCTGGTATAGGTCTTGCTATTTTCTTACGTTATGTTGTGGCTTTGATCATAGTTTCTCCTCTCATTCCACATCAGCAAAATTTATTAAGCACTTACAAGAATAACATCAAAGATTTTTTAGCGATCACTGTTGCCTCTATAATGTTAACTACTGGATTGTTAATTTCTGTTACTTATATTAACGTTAGTTTAACAATAATAATATTTTGTACCTATCCAATTTTAGTCTTATCGATATCTATTTTTATAACCAAAGAAAAAATAAAAAATGTTATCAAATTTTTATTTTTTACAACATTTATTGGATTATTTCTTGCATTAAGTCCCTCAACTGATGACTTAAAAATTGAAGGAATTATTTTTGCTTTGATTGCATCATTGGGTGCTGCCATCATGATAGTGACTAATCAAACAATGTCTAAAAAAAATATTTCCCCTATTCCAATCAATATTTTTATTAATTTTTTTAACACAATATTCTTTTTTATTATTTTAAGTTTATTCTACGAGATAGACACCAACATCAATCTTAATGCATTTTTAATTTTACTAATTCCTTCTTGTTCGTATGCAATTGCTCTATTTCTTCAATTACTTGCAATACCAAGAATTGGTCAAACGAATACCGCTTTATTTTTATATCTTGAACCAATAACAGGAATATTTGGAGCTGTAATACTTCTTAATGAGTCCTTAACTTCAATGCAGTTATTTGGCACTGCAATTGTCTTAATCAGTCTTGCATCTTCAACGTTTGTAACAAGAAGAACTTAAAAATGATTGGTCATAAAATTAAACCAGTTTTTACCAGCTATTTTATGGGCAGTTTTTTCATTGACTCCATTTGATATCATTCCAGTTAAAAAACTAGATAAGTCTTCTGGTTTTGAATACCACGATGTGGGTTTTGGCCAATTAGCATTTTTATCTTTCGACTCACCATAATCAATTTTTTTAGTCCATTTGCCATTACGCATCCACATCACGACATCATCTGGCCAGTTCACACATAAGTCTGATCCTATCCCAATGTTGTCTTCTCCAATCATATTGATAAGCTGTTTAATCATGTCACAAAATTCCTCTAACTTACAATCTCCATGATTTTTTAAATGATAAGGGTAGACGCTTAAGCCAATAAAACCATTTTTATTTGCTAATTCTTTTAACACATCGTCATCTATGTTCCTGATCGATTTATGAAAAAAATTTGGGTTTGCATGAGATATGGC
>LUMP01001093.1_pt1 | contig 10897 bp, 16 predicted proteins | sample 729641 | NCBI WGS metagenome assembly LUMP01 (sample SAMN03860260, study PRJNA289734) | marine metagenome | biome: seawater column; feature: ocean; material: water; isolation source: Red Sea water column Station 12 - depth 47m | place: Saudi Arabia: Red Sea | collected 2011-10-15 | depth 47 m | reverse complement strand
AGGAACGTTAGAGTATTTTGTTCAAGAAATGTTTGGAAAAGATACGAAAATGCGTTTTAGGCCAAGTTATTTTCCATTTACTGAACCTAGTGCAGAAGTAGATATCTGGAATAGCAAGTTAAATCAATGGATGGAAATTTTAGGTTGTGGTATGGTCAATCCGAATGTGTTAACTAATGTTGGCTATGACAATGAAAAATATCAAGGATTTGCTTTTGGTATGGGAATAGAAAGAATTGCCATGATAAAATATGGCATAAAAGATATTAGGCTTTTTTATCAGAACGATAAACGTTTCTTGGAGCAGTTTTAATGAAAGTTTCATTACACTGGCTAAGAAGGTTCGTTGACTTTGATTTAACTGCTACTGAGTTAGCTGAAAAGCTAACAATGAGAGGATTTGAGTCTGAAGTTGTATCAGATTTTGATTCTTTAGAAAATTTAGTTGTTGGAGATGTTTTAACAGCAGAAAAGCATCCTGATGCTGACAAGCTTAAGTTATGTTCTGTTTCAGATGGATCAGAAACATTTAGTGTTGTTTGTGGAGCTCCAAATGTCGATGCTGGTCAAAAAATAGTTTTTGCAAAAGTTGGAGCTGTTCTTCCAGGCGATTTCAAAATAGGTAAAGCTAAAATTAGAGGTGTAGAAAGCTTTGGAATGATTTGTTCTGAAAGAGAGCTTGGAATTTCAGAAGAACATGACGGTATTATGGTGTTAGATGAGTCTCATAAGGCAGGAACACCGATTAAAGAAGTGTTAGGTCCACTATTTAATGCCATAGATATTGAAGTAACTCCAGATAAAGCTTTTGCTTTAAGTCATCGAGGCATAGCACGAGAAGTAGCGACAATTGTTGGATCTAAACTAAAAACTCCGATAAATAGCGTAAAATTAAATCCTAAGTCAAAAGACGTTGTATCAGTCGAATTAGATAAAAAAGGCGGCTGTACACGCTATATTGCGGGTACAATGAAGGGAGTAAAGGTAGGACCTTCTCCAAAATGGCTTGCAGAATATTTGAAATCAGTTGGTCAGAAGAGCATCAATAACCTTGTCGATATATCTAATTTTATGCTTTTGGAAATTGGTCATCCAACTCATGTCTTTGATCTAAAAAAATTAGCCAAACCTGCAATTAAGGTTTCTTGGGCAAAAAAGGGTGAAAAATTTGATGCTTTGGATGAAGAAACATATGAATTAAGTACTGATCATATGGTGATTACGGATACAAAAAATACCGTTGCTTTAGCTGGTATTATAGGTGGAATGGATAGCTCTGTTACTGATTCAACCACAGAAGTATTGATTGAGAGCGCTTATTTTGATCCAGTTGTTATCAGAAAAGGGTCTAAAAAATTAAATTTATTATCTGAGGCATCTAGAAGATTTGAGAGAGGTACAGACCCAAATGCTGCTTTAGAGGCATTCAATATGATTGTCCAGTTAATGCAAGAAGTTGCTGGTGGTACTTTAGAGTCTGTGATTACTGATGAATGTTCAATGAGCTTAGACAATACTTCTGTTGATTTATCATCTGAAAAACTGCTCAAATATGCTGGACAAGAAATTCCTTCAAAAGACGTAGAATCTATACTGAAAGGTCTTCACATAGATGTTAAAAAAACAAAAACCGGCTGGAATTGTTCTATTCCTACATTTAGAACTGATTTAAAGGTAGAAACTGACCTTATTGAAGAGGTTTTTAGATGTTATGGTTACGACAATATTAAGTCTTCTTTTAATTATTCTTCTATTATGCAATATGCAAACGATGAAGAATCTACTATTTCTTCATTAAAACATCATTTATCCTCCTTAGGATTTCATCAATCTTATAATAATTCACTTGAAGATATTGAAGAAGTGAAGTTATTTGGAAAAGATGCTGTCAGTGTTATGAATCCTTCATCAGAAAGAATGAATACTTTACGAACAACTCTTCATTCAGGATTGTTAAAGAATTTAGATTTTAATTATCGAAATGGATCTCCAAATACGTTGATTTATGAATTTGGAACAATTTTTGAAGGTAAGACCGATAAATTAGAGGACATAACTCAGAAAAGTAGTTTATCGTGCTTAGTTCATGGTGATGTATTTTCAAAAAATGTACATTTTGATTCCATACCTGCCTCTTTTGCATTCTTAAAAGGGGTCGCTTCCAATATTTTTGAAGATAAAAGACTTGGTATAAAAGTTAAGTATTCCGAACAGGAACATCATTACTGCGATCCATATTTCTCAATTATTGACGGTAAAAAACAAGTTATTGGTGGTTTAGGCATCTTTAAAGATTCATTGTTAAAACAATTAGATATAGCTCATAAGCATGAAGTTGTAGTATTTGATATAGATCCAGAGATTTTTACTAATTATGGTAGTTATAGCACAAAGGTAGAGGATATTGTAACCTTCCCAATCGTGCAAAGAGATTTAAATTTTAAAATGGACAGTAGTATTCAAGTTGGCGATGTTGTTAAAACAATGAAATCAGTGAATCAGTCTATATTACAAAATGTAATTCCAGTTGATATTTATCAATCAAAAAAAGACACATCATCCAAAGATGTTTTATTTTCATTGAACTTTCAATCACCTAAAAAAACACTTGAAGACAACGATGTAAATTCAATTATTACTGAAATTATAAATATTGTTTCTAAGAAATTTAATGCTAAATTAAGAGATAATTAGAGGTTGATATGGAATCAAATAAAAAACTAGTAAACGTTAGAATATTTGGACAAGAGTATCCAATTAGAGCTTCTTCAAACGAGGATTATATTAAAGAAGTTGCAGCTTATGTAGATAAAAAAATGCATGAAGTTCAACGATCAGTTCCATCTTCCATGAATGCATCAAAAATAGCTATTTTAGCGGCTATGAATATTTCTGATGAATTATTTGGTGCTCGTAGAGGAGAATACTCCTTTAAAGGTGAAGTTGAGTCCAAAGTAAAATCGTTAATTGAACGAATCGAAGAAATTACAGATTAGGGGATATCGTAATGGAAACGTCTATACTATCTGGCTTAGAAGCCAGTAAAGCTCTTTATTCTAGTCTTGAAAGCAGAATAAGTCACTTAAAAGATCGTGGCATTGTACCTGGGCTGGCCGCAGTGTTAGTTGGTAATAATCCTGCATCTGAGATATACGTAAAGAATAAGACTAAAAAATTTGAATCTTTGGGACTGAAAACTGATGTCTTTCGATTAGAGGAAACAGTATCTGAAGACGAATTATTATCTTTAATAAATAAGTTAAATACTGATTCTGAATTTCATGGTATTTTGGTACAATTGCCGCTTCCAAAACATATAGATAGTGAAAAAGTCCTTAATGCAATCATTCCTACAAAAGATGTAGATGGATTTCATCCTGAAAACGCTGGTTTATTATCCATAGGTAAGCCTAGGTTTGTGCCATGTACACCCAAGGGCATAATGTTTATTTTAAAGCATTTTAATATAGATTTAAATGGCAAGCATGTAGTCGTTATCGGTAGAAGTAATATCGTTGGTAGACCCATTTCTATTTTAGCTAGTTTAAAAGAGCTAGGCAACGCTACTGTAACGCTTTGTCATAGCGGAACAAAAGATTTAAAGTATTTCTCAAAACAAGCAGATGTGTTAGTTGCTGCTTTAGGATCACCAGAGTTTGTAGACAGTTCTTACATCAAAGAAGGAGCATGTTTAGTTGATGTTGGTATAAATAGAATCGAGGCTGAAGGAAAGTCAAAAATTGTTGGTGATGTCAATCAAGACAGTGTAACTGGTATTGCAAGTTCGTTAACACCTGTTCCAAAAGGTGTAAAAAATTAAAACAAATTTTAGCATCAGTTAATACAGTGCCTTCCATATTAGTATTTATAATTTTACCATTTCTACTTTTTTCGTGTACTTCTAATGTAGATGAAGCAGAAGTTAAAAAGGCACGTCAATTTTTTGAGTCAATATTTCAAGATTCAGTACTTGATAGTCCTGAATTCCAAGCATCCTTAGGTTATAAGTCAAATTATGATAAATGGGATGATATCACATGGCAAAGCTCAAGAAGAAAAGCTAAGCGAGCTATTGATGACTTAGCATATTTAAGAGAGAATATTGATTTTGATAAGTTGGATGAAAATACAAAAATCAGTTATCGTTTAATGGAAAAAAGACTTCAAAGAGTTATAGATAATGATAAGTTTATCTTTCATGGATATATGATAACTCATCGAGGGGGAAAACACTCTAGCATTCCATCCTTTTTGATTAATTATCATAAAATAGACGAAGAACAGGATGTAAAAGACTATATTGGCCGTTTAAGAAATGTTGAACCATTAATGAATGATTTGATAGAGCAGCTAAGATTAAGACAGGATGTTAAAAAAATTGCTCCTGCATTTGTATTTCCTCAAGCAATTAAAACATCCGAAAATATCATATCAGGATATCCTTTTGAAGAAACCAAAAAGCAAAACGTTATTTATGCAGATTTCATGAAAAAATTAAATGCTTTGGATATTTCTGATGCCAAAAAGCTACGATATCAAAGTGAAGCTGAAGCAGTGTTATTAACAATTGTTAATTATTCTTACACAAAACTTATAGATTTTCTTAAAGAACAGCAAAAATTAGCAGATAATAATCATGGAGTTTGGAAGTATGAAGACGGAGCAGATTACTATCAACATACACTTGACGGATATACAACTTTAGGGTTGACCGCTGAAGAAATTCATGAGATTGGCTTAAGTGAAGTGGAAAGAATTCATGGAGAAATCTATGAAATTATGGAAAAGGTAAACTTTGATGGTACCTTAAAAGAATTCTTTGATTTTATGAGAGAGGATGATCAGTTTTATTACCCTGAAGGACCTGAAGGGAGACAAATGTACTTAGACCAGGTTCAGGTGGTAGTAGATACGCTGTCTAATCGTATAGAAGAACTATTTTATGGGTTACCATCCATTCCGCTTCAAGTTAAAGCTGTAGAGGCCTACAGAGAAGCTTCAGCGGGTATTGCATTCTACCAGCGTGGTCAAGCGGATGGAAGTAGGCCTGGTACGTACTATGCTAATCTGTACAGAATGAGAGATATGCCAATTTATAAGCTTGAAAATTTAGCCTATCATGAGGCAATTCCAGGACATCATATGCAAATTTCTATACAGCTAGAAGTAGAAGATATGCCAAGTTTTAGGAAATATGGTGGATATAGCGTATATGCTGAAGGTTGGGCGTTATATTCAGAAACCCTTCCTAAAGAAATAGGATTGTATAAAGATCCTTATTCTGATTTTGGAAGACTTTCAGGAGAGCTTTGGAGAGCGTGTAGATTAGTGGTAGATACCGGTGTTCATCATTATAAGTGGACTAGAGAAGAAGGAATCGACTATTATATGAATAATACAGCTAATCCAGAAGGAGATTGTATTGGAATGGTTGAACGACACATCGTGTGGCCTGGACAAGCTGTATCATACAAAATTGGTATGATAAAGGTTCAAGAACTCCGTGCCTATGCAGAACAAGAATTAGGAGATAAATTCTCTATACAAGAATTTCATGATGTGGTACTTAGAAATGGTAGTGTAACCATGGATATTTTAGAAGATATTGTTTATAGTTGGGTAGATAGTAAATAATGATCATCATAAAAACCAGCACAGACAGTCACAAGACAATGAAAGTTATTGCCAATGCTTTGCTTAATAACAAGCTTGCTGCTTGTGTAAATATGATTCCTCGCATGCGTTCAAAGTATATAATGGATGGAAGAATTACCGAGTCAAGAGAGGTAATTTTATTAATTAAAACAACTGAAAAATTGGAAGATAAAGTCTATAAAACTATTAAAGAACATCATAATTATGAAATACCTGAAATTTCAACAATCCAAACTTCAAATGTTGATAAAGATTATGAAAAATGGCTTAAGGATTTTGTAGAAAATTAAGCATGAAATTAGAAAATTTATCAGAAGCTACTATTTTAAAAACCGTTATTTTAACATTATTGTTAATCATGATTATTACTGCAATTGTAGTAATAGCTATCAAATATCCTGAAATAGGTGTCCAGTGAGCTTAATTGACAGTTTAAATTGGAGATATGCCACAAAGAAATTTGATTCCACTAAGAAAGTCAGTGATGCAGATATTGCAACCTTGAAAGAAGCAGTACGTCTTACGCCATCCTCCTACGGGTTTCAGCTCTATAAAGTAATTGTTGTTACTGATCAAAAAATTAAAGATAAACTTTATAAGAAATCTTATTATCAATCCCAAATCCGCGATTGTTCTCATTTATTTGTGTTTTGCAGTTACAAAGAGGTAGAAGAAAAACATATAGATGAATTTATTAATTTAATGGAAGAGGCAAGACAGCAAGATGATGAACGTGGTTATTTAGATAAACTGAAATCAAAAGCGAAAATTGTTGCCTATGGAACAATTGCAAAAACTGATCTTGGAAATCGCAATAAAGATGAACTATTTAATTGGATGCAAAAACAATGCTACTTAGCGATTTCACAACTAATGGTAACTTGTGCAGATATGAAGATTGATTCCTGTCCATTTGAAGGATTTAGCACAGAGGGATATGATCGTATTTTGGAGTTAGAAGATCGTAATTTAACCTCAACCGTATTATTGCCAGTAGGGTATCGTGCTGAGAATGATCGTCACCAATATCGTAATAAAGTGCGAAAACCGAATAATCTTCTTTTTGAAGATAAATAAACATTAAATTGCATGGCTATGGAAACCTTTTTTATAACATTATTTATCATTGTTTTTTCTGTCGCATTGGGGTTAATTGCATACACACTCTATGGAATGTCCAAAAAAATGCCTACATCAACAGATGATAAAGAAGATTTATTAAACGAACGAGCAAGTAATATTGCAGTTGATGCTGCAAAAAAAGCTTTAGATGAGGTCTTAAAACAAAATGCTGAGCTTCAAAAGAAGGATTGGGATGGATATAAAAAAGATTTAGATCTAACCTTAACACCTGTAAAAAAATCGTTAGAAGATTTGCAAAAAAACATTTCTGAGGTAGAAAAAGACCGTGTCGAAGACAAGGGAAAGCTTGACGAGAAATTAAAAGATTTAATCGGTACCACAGAAAGTTTAAGTAGGGCACTTACTTCAAGCTCTGATACGGGTGATTTAGGTGAGACAATATTAAGAAATTTAGTTGAAAAAGCGGGGATGATTAAGTATATCGATTTTGTGGAGCAAACCTCTACAGGCAATAGAAGTATTCCTGATATGGTAATTAACTTACCTGGTGGAGGTAAGATCCCAATTGATTCTAAGTTATCATTAGAGGCGTTCGATAAAGCAATGGATAGTACAGATAAGTCTGAACGTAAAGCTCTTGAAGAAAAACATGCTAATAATTGCAGAACGTTAATGCGAAACCTATCCAAGCAAGAATACCATAAACAATTTGATGGGCCTATAGGATAAAAAAGTATTTGTTGTATCTCCATTATCACTTTTACCATTGTTAAGTTTAGTATCAGAAGCATGGAGACAATTCCAATTAAGTACAAATGCAAATCAAGCAATTCAAATTGCTAAAGACTTGTCTGATCGTTTAAAAATTTATGAGGATAAATATCAAGCAGTAGGAAGTAAAATTTTAGCGTTAGGTAAAGCGTATAATTCTTCTGTATCATCTTACAATGCTAGATTGAAACCATCGGTGAGAAATCTTCAAAAATTACAAGGACAACCTCAGGACTTAATGGATATGGAAAATGTTCCTGTGGATGTGACTCCGGTTATTGAATCTTTAGAAGCTGACAACGAAGAAGAATAATGCCTCTAATTAAACCTTTATCCAACATCAAAGATAAAGAAACTCAAGAATTAGTAACTTTTTTTAATGAAACCTTAGGATTTTGTCCAAATTCTGTTCTTACTATGCAAAAAAAGCCACATTTGGCTCAGGCGTTTGTAAATCTAAATAAAGCTGTAATGGATAATGCTGGTTCCATTTCAAGCGAATTTAAGCGTATTATAGCCTATATCAGTAGCAACACAGCTGGGTGTAGATATTATTTAGTGAAGCTGAAAAAGTTGCATTACGATTCACTATAGCTGCAAGCTCAGTACCAGTAAGCACATCACAAGAATTAGAAGAGTTATTACATCATCATTGGGATGAAACAGATATCTTAGAAATTATGAGCGTCATCGCTTTATTTGGATATCTCAATCGATGGAACGATGTAATGGGTACCAGTCTTGAAGAGGATGCAAAAGACTCAGCTGAAAGCTTATTGCAAAATCAATGGGACATCGGAAAACATGCTACTTAATGTAGTCTAAAGCCCAATCGTTTAACATATCAAACACGGGAACCAATGTTTTACCTTTTTTTGTCAAGGAATACTCAACTCTAGGAGGTATTTCTGCATAGATTTTTCTTGAGATGATATCATTTTTTTCAAGATCTCTTAATTCTCGTGTTAACATATTTTTGCTAATTCCATCAATACCACGATGAAGTACGCCAAAACGATTTATATTTTGGGCTATTCTCATAATAATAATTGGTCTCCATTTACCTCCAATCATCTTCATGGAATAGGTGATAGGGCACGATTCTACTGTGCATCCGCATATGTCTTCAAAACATTGTTGTTTCATTATAATAGTCCTTTTTTTGTTACTATATTAAAAAATAGTGCCTACTTGTAGAATTTAATATTACTTAATAATTTTTCATATCATTTTTTGAAAGGATAAAAATATGAAAAAACAACCGTACTTAGTAACACTTGAAAAAGGTAAGAATTATGCATGGTGTGAATGCGCTGAATCACAAACACAACCGTTTTGTGATGGAAGTCACACAAAAGTTAATAAGCGAAATGAAAACTTGGTTGAGAATCTCCAAGAAATAAGCTTGATCTCAGAAGATTCTCAAAAGCTAGTTGCAGCAGAAACTAAAGAACCAGTTGTCTTTAGCGCTGAAAAGGATACTGAAGTAAGCTTATGCGGCTGTAAAGAATCAAATAACGCTCCGTATTGTAGTGGAGCACACGCGAATATTTAAAAAAAAGAAAGGAAGATAAAATGAGTAAAAAAGAACCTCATGTATTAGATATTAAAAAAGACAAGAATTATGCTTGGTGTCAGTGTAACGAATCGGAAGGTCAGCCATTCTGTGATGGAAGTCATGCTAAAACTGATCATCAACCAATCGTATTCAAATCAGATACTTCTAAAGAAGTAGCTCTTTGTGGTTGTAAGCAATCTAAAAATGCACCATATTGTGATGGTACGCATTTAAGCTTATAAGGAGAGATTATGAACAGATTAGATTTTAGTCACCTAAGAGGTGCAGTATTAATGGGCATGCGCCTACTGCTTGCTTTCGTTTTTATTAAAGCAGGAATATGTGTATAAGAGACAGAGGATTAACAAATGCCCTACCATTGTTCTTAGTTTACTTAGTGGTGCTTTTTGAATTTCTAGGAGGTGTATTTATGATTCTAGGCTTAAAGTTTGAAGAGTTAACTAAGATTGGTGCATTAATGATTGCTATTGTAATGGTAGGTGCAGCATACATGCATTATTTTGCATGGGGAGACCCGTTTGCATCTAAAGATGTATTGTATCCTATATCATTAATGTTAATCTCTTTAGTTTTTCTAACTGAAGAGTAAATTAATTATTATATTTGCATTTATTTTTAGGGGGAAAATGTGAAAAAAAATATTATTTCAGTTATAATTCTTGTAGCCTTTGCAGTCTTTGTGCAAGAGAAAATAGTTGAGCAGGATATACGCAAGGCTATTGTTTCATACAATGATAATCCGTCCTTTACTAAAGAAACGATTACTGAGGAAGATTTTAATGGTGCAGCTATTACCATTTTTACTGCTACATGGTGCGGATATTGTAAGGGAGCGAAGCAATTGCTTAACGAAAAAGAGATAGCTTACTTCGAAGTAGATGTAGAAGAATACAATATTTCAAAACGTAAATTGAAAGAAATTGGTATTGAAGACTTTTTTGTTCCTCAAATATTCGTAGATGGTGTACCAATCGGTGGATTCTCAGATCTGAAAAAAATCTTTGGAAGTGATATGCCAGTTCCTAAAGTTTCATAAAATTAACCTTGTATTTGAAATAAAAAAGGCGCCTTCGACTTGGCGCCTTTTTTGTACTCGAGGTAACTAGAGATAACTATTTTGAGTTACTGTAAGCAAGACTTTCGTCTTCGTCAACTTGACTGAGTTGTGGTTCAGTCTCATCAATTAAAATATCTTCTACTGCAACTTCGCTTTGTAAGACTTCAAATACTTCGTTGGCGTAATTGGTAGAATAAAGATTTCCATTCCATTCAAACGTATTTCCAGGACCTAGTTCATTTCTAGCTGCTAAAAATGCGTCATTAAAAGAGGGTACAGGGGTAGTTTCTATTACATCCAGTGATTCAACATTATCATTAAATGTTGGCACTGTTTCTGTAGCCATGGCTTCATCATTGACTGAATTACCCATATTGGTGTTATTAACTAATGAGGTAATCTCTACATCCACAGTGCCTTCATTGCTAAAGCTTTCTGAGATATTATCGGACAGTTCTACTTCTTCGGATTGATCCATTAGAAAAAACAAGGAACCGATACACAAAATTACACCTGCTAACACGAATTTTTCAACATTATTATACATATTTTTTAACTCCATTTGTTATGCCTCTTAATGTCGCTTTCATACCCTATATACATTTAGTTTTCATTTTTGTTTCAAATTTTTTATATATTTTATCCATGGAAAAAGTATTTGTAAGCGGTGGTTCAGGGTTTATTTCTCTTCATTTAATCTCAAAACTCATTCAGGAAGGATATCAAGTAAGAACGTCATTACGCTCCTTAGA
>LUMP01000527.1_pt1 | contig 10935 bp, 10 predicted proteins | sample 729641 | NCBI WGS metagenome assembly LUMP01 (sample SAMN03860260, study PRJNA289734) | marine metagenome | biome: seawater column; feature: ocean; material: water; isolation source: Red Sea water column Station 12 - depth 47m | place: Saudi Arabia: Red Sea | collected 2011-10-15 | depth 47 m | reverse complement strand
CCAGTCAAGTGCGCTACCAGACTGCGCCACGCCCCGATTAAAATATTGGTTAGTCTAATAAATCAATGATTGATTCAAGCTCTGAACGAATGGCTGAGACAGAACTACTTTTTGTCTCTTGATCAGATGCTTCATCAGAAAGCTTCTGTTTGGCACCTTTTATCGTATAACCATTGTTATATAGTAATTCTTTGATATGCCTGATGAGCATAACATCGTGTCTCTGGTAATATCTTCTGTTGCCTCTTCTTTTAATCGGACTGAGTTGAGAAAACTCTTGTTCCCACCAGATTTAAAAGTAACCACACGTCTTGCTGTAATTTCCACATCCTCCCCCGTTCTTGGGTTTCTTCCAGGCCTAGCAGGCTTGTCTTTAAGTTGAAAATTACCAAATCCAGAGACTTTTACTTCCTCACCATTTATAAGCGTTTCTTTAATGGTATTGAATACACTATCTACAAGTTCCTTGGCTTCTCTTTTGTTCAGTCCAATTTGATTGTTTAAGTCTTCTACGATGTCAGATTTTGTTAACGTCATTATCTAATAGTTATTTGAAAATTTGTTTCAAGCATTTTGATGACTTTTGACATAAAGCCGTCAATTTCAGTATCCTTAAGGGTGCGTGATTTTGCTTGAAAAATCAACCCTATAGAGATACTTTTTTGAGTGTTCTCACCATTCTCTTTATCAAAGAGATCGAACACAACGATGTCTTTAAGTTCTTTGATATCTAGACCTTGTATCTCTTCGGTCACATTGCTTATTCTATCTTTATTAGGAAGAACAAAAGATAGGTCTCTTCTTGATGAGGGGTAGTATTCAGAACTAGTAAAACTAGTTAAAGCTGGTAATTCTAGACAGTCATAATCAAGTTCAAAAAGAAAAGGATCTTGTTCAATCTTCATATCACGTGATAGCTCTGGATTAAGCATGCCGATTATTCCAATTTTTTTATTCTTTAACTTTATTTCAGCAGCAACACCAGGGCAAAGCATTGGGTGTGAGACAGGTTCATATTTAACGTTTTCTAGGTTGAATACTGAGAAGAGATCTTCTAAGTGACCCTTTAGATCATAGAAGTCAACAGCAACCTTAGAGTATGCCCAGCTTTCCAATCGTCGATTTCCATATATAAGTCCAGCGATTACGTTTTTTTCTATTGGACGTCTTTTCTTACTCGAAAAATGCTTTCCGACTTCAAATATTTTAATGTCTTTGTGTTGCCGTTTGATGTTATGAGATAGATTATTGAGCAACCCAGGCCAAAGCGAATTTCTCATGACAGACATTTCGATTGAGATCGGATTTTGCAAGTCAATCATGTCTGCTTTAGAGTCGGATAATGAATTCATTGAGGGGCTAACAAAGCTATAGTTGACAACCTCGTTGTATCCCAACTGGTGAAAAATAGAATCTATTCTTTCACGCTTTAATTGGCGAGATGATTTATTCATTAGCATCATGTTTTGTTGCTCGACATTTTCTGGAATCTGATCAAATCCATAAACCCTTGAGATTTCTTCAATCAAATCACACTCTTCGTTGATATCGAATCGATAACTTGGTGCTTTTACACTCCAGCCAATATAACCAAAATCCTTCTCTTTAATCTCCATATCAAGCCTATTAAGTATGCTCTTAATAGTTTGATTAGGGATTGTTATGCCTAATATTTGCTTGATCTTATCTTTTCTAAGAGTAATGAATTTATTTTTAGGCAGTGCTTTTTTACTGATTGATGAATGAATGGGACCATTCGATCCTCCAGCAATTTCATTGATTAGGCTTGTAAATCTCTGTATCGCATACTCCTGTATCATTGGATCAACTCCCCTTTCAAACCTCATGCTTGCTTCACTGTGCAAGCTAAGCGACCTCGCTCTTCCCATGATTGTTTCATAATTAAAATAGGCTGACTCTAATACAATATTTTCTGTGTCATCAGATATTCCTGAGTCAAGGCTTCCCATGATACCTGCAATACCTAATGCCTTTTTTGAGTCAGCAATGACAAGAAAATCTGAATCTAGAAGTTTCCTACTGCCATCAAGGATATCTATGGCCTCTTTGTCATTTGCTCTTCTTACAATAATTTTTTCATTAATCTTCTTTAAGTCATAAGTATGTAAAGGTTGTCCAGTTTCTAGCATCACAAAATTAGCAATATCAACAATTACATTGATCGATTTATAACCAGATTGCTCAAGTCTTTTTTTGAGCCATTTTGGTGTATTTGCATCTTTATTTATTGACTTGATCACTCTAGTCATAAAAACAGGACAATCTTCCTTGGATTGAACCTCAACATTCATAAATTCCTTGTGATGTATTTCAGGATTTAGAAGATCTTCATATTTAATTTTCGCATTGTCCAAAGCACTGATTTCTTGGATGATCCCCTTATAACTGAAGCAATCAGCTCGATTGGGGGTCAATGAGATGTCTAGAATTTCTTCCCCTTTATCTTTTTCTATCTCTGACTCAATTCCAGACAGTGTTAAGAGATCAGATAGATCATCTGCACTATAGTCTTTTTTGAATGACTCATTAATCCATGTAACAGGTAACTTCATAACTAGAATTGATTTAAGAAATTAAGATCATTTTCATAAAAAGATCGTATGTCTTTAATGCCATATTTGAGCATTGCCAATCTTTCCACTCCCATACCAAAAGCATATCCACTGTATATTTCAGTATTAATACCAAGATTTTCAAGAACTTTTGGGTGCACCATTCCACATCCTAGTATTTCCAACCACTTATTATCTTTAGATAGTATATCCACTTCTGCAGATGGCTCGGTAAAAGGAAAATAAGATGGTCTAAAACGCACATCAGTATTTTCTTCAAAAAAGGTGTTGATAAATTGATGTAATATTCCTTTGAGGTGACTGAAGTTGATTCCCTTATCAATTACAAGCCCTTCAATTTGATGAAACATGGGCGTATGAGTTATATCAGAATCTCTTCGATAAACTTTACCTGGTGCAATAACCCTAATCGGCACTCCATCTTTTTCCATGCTTCGAATCTGAATGGGAGATGTATGTGTTCTTAGTAAATACTCAGAGTTAAAGTAAAAAGTATCATGCATTGCCCTTGCAGGGTGGTTATGAGGAATATTTAAAGCAGTGAAATTATGATACTCATCTTCTATCTCTGGGCCATCTTCAACAACAAAGCCTGCACCATAGAATATTTCTTCAATTTCTAATAGCGTCTTTGTTACAGGATGTCTATGACCTTGAAAATTTACTCTCCCAGGAAGAGTGACATCAATCATTTTGTTTTCAATGTTTTGATTGATCTCTTGTTTCTGTATTGATGCTTTTCTTTCTGAAAGCTTTTCTTGAATCAATGTTTTGATCTCATTGATTCTTTTCCCATGAGCTGGACGATCCCTTGGATCTATTTCTGATAAGGATTTAAGAGCCGCTGTTACGGTACCTTTCTTTCCGAGATATTTGACTCTGATAGATTCAAGATCATTCGATGATGAACATTCATTTATTTCTTGGATTGCTGAGTTTGACAGATCTGAAAGATTGTCGCCCATCAGGCATTCTCTAATGCGGTTTTTGCTTTATCCGATATGGCTTTAAATGCATCAGCATCATGAACTGCTAAATCTGCAAGCATTTTTCGATCAATTTCAACACCCGCAGATTTGAGTCCATGCATTAACTTACTATAAGAAAGATTATTTTCTCTAGCTGCAGCATTGATTCTAATAATCCACAATGCCCTGAATGTACTCTTTTTCTTTCTTCTGTCTCTATAAGCATATTGACCTGCTTTAGTGGCAGCTTGTTTTGCAACTTTAATCAGACGGCTTCTGGCACCATATTGACCCTTGGTCTTTTTAAGTACCTTCTTATGTCTTGCTTTAGATGTTACGCCTCTTTTTACTCTAGCCATTTGTCTGTCCTATATTAACTGTAAGGCAATAGTTTTTTTACACTCTTCATATCACCCTCTGCAATCAGCGAAGACTTTCGAAGTTGTCTTTTTCTCTTACTGCTTTTTTTAGTGAGTATATGATTCAAGTGAGAAGAACTTCGCTTGAATTTACCACTACCCGTTTTCTTAAAACGTTTAGCAGCTCCTTTATTTGTTTTTAACTTTGGCATAATTAATTCTCAATTGTGTTTTGGTGCAACCACTGTAATGAGCTGTCTGCCCTCAAATTGGACTTCCTGCTCCACAGATGATATTCCCTCGATATCAGTCAGAACCCTTTTTAGTAAGTCATGTCCTAACTCAACGTGTCTCATTTCTCTCCCTCTGTACCTTAATGATATTTTTACTTTATTTCCTTGTTCTATGAAGTCTCTTATTTTATTTACTTTAACTTCATAATCTCCTTTCTCAATCAGTGGTCGAAACTTAATTTCTTTGACTTGGATCGTTTTTTGTTTCTTTTTAGCTCCTTGCGTCTTTTTCTTTTGCTCAAATAAATACTTACCGTAATCTAAAATCTTGCAAACCGGCGGTTCTGTATTTGGTGAAACTTCAACAACATCTAAGCCTTTCCCCGCTGCCATCTCAATGGCTTCTTCTATCGGTAAAATCCCTAATTGACTACCATCTTCATCTATTAAACGAATCTCAGAAGCTCTTATTTGGCTATTCTTCCGAATCCTCTTTTTTGCAGCGATATTTTTTCTCCTTAATTATTTATTTCTTCAGTGACTCTTTCTAAAAAACTCTCTAGCTTCATATTGCCAAGATCATCACCTTTTTGAGTCCTAATGGTGATTTCCTCATCGCAAACCTCTCGGTCACCTAAAACAACCATGTAAGGTACCTTATTTAAGGTGTGATCGCGAATTTTAGAGCCTATTTTTTCGTTTCTCAAGTCAATTTCTGCTCTTAAGCCATTTTTTTTCAGAATCTTATGAACCGAATCTGCATAATCATGTTGTTTTTGATTAATTGGTATGACGCAAACTTGCACTGGAGCAAGCCATAATGGGAATTTTCCAGCAAAATGTTCAACCAAGATCCCAAAAAATCTCTCTACTGAACCAAGCAATGCCCGGTGTATCATAATTGGATGATGTCTCTGACCATCGCTCCCGATGTATCTCATATCAAATCGCTCAGGAAGATTGAAATCAAGTTGTATGGTTGAGCATTGCCAAAGTCTTCCTATCGCATCTTTTATTTTTATATCAATTTTAGGCCCATAGAATGCACCACCACCTTCATCAATCTCATAATTTAAGCCCCTCTGATTGAGAGCATCAGTTAGTGCATCTGTCGCTTTATCCCATATTTCTTCACTGCCGACATATTTTTCAGGTCTTGTAGCTAGATGTATTTCGAATTCAGTAAATGTGAATTTGTTAAGCATATTAATCGCTAACTCCAAGATTCCACTGATTTCTTGTTCAATCTGGTCTTCTGCACAGAAAACATGTGCATCATCTTGTGTGAAGCCTCTAACCCTCATTAGTCCATGAAGCGCTCCAGTCATCTCATGTCTATAAACAGTTCCTAACTCAGCCCATCTGATTGGAAATTCCCTGTAAGACCTTAATTTATCTTTATATATCAGAACATGAAATGGACAGTTCATTGGTTTCAAGCGATAGGATTGATTCTCGTCATCTATCGGTGTGTACATTGATTCTTCATAAAAGTCTGTGTGACCAGAGGTTTGCCAGAGTGTATCGAGAGCGATGTGAGGAGTATATAACAGCTCATAGCCTGCTTTCTCGTGTTCATTTTTCCAGTAATTCTCTATTTCACTTCTAATTCTAGATCCATTTGGATGCCAGAAAACAAGCCCGCCCCCTGCATCTTCTTGGATACTAAACAAATCGAGATCCTTTCCGATCCTTCGATGATCTCTTTTTTCGGCTTCCTCAAGCTGAACCAGGTACTGATCTAGTTCTTTTTTATTCCGCCACGCAGTACCGTAGATTCTTGTAAGCATTTCATTACTTGAATCGCCTTTCCAGTATGCGCCAGAAACCTTTGTTAGTTTAAAAGCCCCAATATGAGATAAGTTTGGAAGATGAGGTCCTCTGCAAAGATCAATAAATTCACTCTTCTCATTTTTGTAAATTTGAAAATCCTCTGCTTGATCTGATTCTTCAATAATTTTTACCTTATAGTCTTCTGATAATTTTTTGAATTGATCGATGGCAGATTTCTTGTCATGAAACGACTTCCCAATTTCTGATTTCTCTTTAATGATTTTTCTCATTTCTTCTTCTATTCGAGGAAGATCTTCAGTAGATATAGAATCCTCTGTATGAAAATCATAGTAAAAGCCATTTTCAATAGTTGGTCCAATTGCCAATTTTGAGTCAGGATAAATGCTCTTAATTGCCAATGCGAGCACTTGAGCAGCTGTTGTATGTCGCATGATCTCAAGTCCTTCGTCTGAATCCAGCGTGATAATCGATAATGAACAATCAGCATTTATTGGATCACTTAAATCCTTCTGTTCTCCGTCAATATTGACGGCAATTGCACTCTTAGCGAGCCCAGGACCAATAGACATAGCAACATCAAGACCTGTCACACCTTTTGGCAGTTCTTTAACAGATTTATCTGGCAATGTTAATTTCATATAAGTGATTCTTTCTTCAATTAATGATTACTGATTGTAACCGATACTGATTTGAATGATGGAGTTTTACTTCTATCGTCATTATTTTGTGGTATCAGGATATTTGCTTCAGGCATATAGGTCATGACATTTCCAGGCTTGATATCATATTCAGCAAGTTTTATTTCCTTCAAGGATCCAGTCTCGCTCTGAACATTCACTATAGATCCATTTGAAAGACCTAGTTTTTCTATGTCGACAGCACTGATGTATAAAACATTTCTTGATTTCTGTTTTCTAAAAACGTCTGACTCATCATAAATCATTGTGTTGAACTGACCTTCGCTTCTAACCGAAGAGAGATTAAATAAATTAGAGGCATTATCTTTCTTCCATTTTGTTTGAGTTGGGATGCTAAACCTATATTGAGAACTTTGAATAGATCCTCCATCATGATCTGCAATGGGGTTATTCTCTTCAATATCTAGATTTGGTAGTAATTCATTTATGGCCTTTACTATGTCTTTATGTTTACTAAAGTGCTCAAAAGCAATTCCATTCTTTTTGATAGTAGCTGCTGCTATGTCTGCAATGATTTCTACCTCAGTCTTAAGACCATTGTCTGCCTGTTTTTCATTTTGATCCCTAAAAGGTAGTATTAGGTTTTCATTACCAATACCAAATAAGTGTGTCTCATTTAGCGTTGAACTAACCATTACTTTAAAAGCAATGTTATCCAGTGCTGATTCAGAAAAGTGTCTATCAGGATTTACCGAAAATAAATTGCCACCAAGGAGAAAGGCAAACTCAATATCACCTGCTTGTGCTGATTGCATACATGAGAGCGTGTCTTTCCCCTTTCCCTTTGGCAGTTGAATATCATATGNNNNCCCTTTGGCAGTTGAATATCATATTTATTTTCAAAAGACTCAAAGATTCTTTTCTTTGTAGATGAATTAAAGCCCATGAATGGCAATTGAGGGGCATTGTCATGCCATCGAAGAGGTAATAAGCCCTTCCCTTTACCGCTGACCATATCTCTCAATATAGCCAAGTTTATTATTGACCCAATGTTATCTGTCCCATTGATATGGTGTGTTAGTCCCATACCCCATGAAAAGACTGTTCTTTTTGAGGAAAGATAAAGTTCAGCAATAAGTTGGATTTCTTTGAATTGTAGACCTGAGTTGTCTTCTATTATCTCCCAAGAGATGCCATCCAAATAATTTATAAATTCCTGAAAGCCAGATATATTTTTACAGTTTGAACTTATATCAATTTTTTCGTTTTCAATAAGATACTTTGATAAACCTGAAAACAATGCCAGGTCTCCTCCAATATTGGGTTGGCAATAATGTGATGTGAGTTTTTGGAGTTCAGGCTCAACTGAGGGATTAATTGCAACAATGCGCTTACCGTCTCTTTTAAATTCACGAAGAATCTTGGCAAATCTGGGATGATTTGATGTTGGGTTTGCACCGACCACAAAAATTAAATCTGAATATCTAAGATCATCGTATGAGATGGATTTATCAGTAGCACCAATAGAAGCACTTAAGGCAATCCCAGAAGCTTCATGGCAATAGTTTGAGCATGTATTTATGTGATTACACCCAAGAGATCTCGCAAAGAGATCCAATGCGAATGAGGCTTCATTGGATGATCTTCCAGATGCATAAAAGAAGCTATTTTCTGGATTAGACTGTTCAATTCTTCTCGTGATTAATTCTGAGGCTCTTTCATAGCTAATTAGAGAATATGTTTCATCCTCAGTGGATTTATATAACGGATATTCTATTTGTCCAAGATCCAGAAGTTCTTTCGCTGACAGCTTCTTTAGCTCAGATAGTTTGGTAGTTTCAAACAGTTCTGCACTGATATATTTATGATTTTTCTTTAATGTCATGCTGATTAGATATGAATCATTGAGATATGATATGTTCCATTTGATCGACTTCATTTGACTTATTTTCTTGCCACTTGGATCGATATGAGGCTGGTTCTACTTCAACTGCAGTGACTTTATATTCTGGACAATTTGTAGCCCAATCACTGTTTTCTGTGGTAACGACATTTGCTCCAGTTTCTGGGTTATGAAAAGTTGTATACACCACTCCAGGTGGTATTTTTTCTGTCACAAATGCTTTGAGAGTAGTCTCACCTTTTCTGCTTCTCAGAAGAACAAGATCACGATGCTTGATTCCTCTCATCTCAGCATCAGAGGGATGGATTTCAAGAACATCTTCATCAGACCACATGTTGTTATGGGTTCTTCTTGTTTGCGTTCCCACATTGTATTGAACAAGATTTCTTCCAGTGGTGAGCAATAATGGAAATTTCCTATTCGACTTCTCAGTGGTTGGCACAAAATCAGTTATCATGAATTGACCCTCTCCTCTGACAAATTCTCCGACATGCATTATAGGGGTTCCTTCAGGTGCGTTGTCATTGCATGGCCATTGAATGCTTCCCAGTTGATCCAGTCTTTCAAATGAGACACCAGTGAATGTTGGCGTTAGCTCTGCAATCTCATCCATTATTTCTTTTGATGAATTAAAGTTCATCTCGTAACCCATGGCTTTTGCAAGTTCCTGTGTTATCTCCCACTCGTGTTTCCCAGTAATTGGCTCCATAACTGGTCTTACTCTGTTAATTCTTCTCTCAGCATTTGTAAATGTTCCATCTTTTTCTAAGAATGAAGTCGCTGGAAAGAAAACATGAGCAAATTTTGCTGTTTCAGTTAAAAATAGATCCTGTATAACAACACATTCCATCGATGAGAAAGCCTCTTCAATGTGCTGAGTGTTTGGTTCAGATTGAACAAAATCTTCACCTTGAACAATGATTCCTTTGAATTCCCCTCCAACAGCAGCATCAAACATATTGACCGATCTCATTCCTGGTTGGTCTTGAATTTTTACATTCCATTTGTTTTCAAAGACTGATCTAGCCTTTTCATCTGTAATTTGTTGATACCCTGCTAATTCATGTGGGAAGGAACCCATATCACAAGATCCCTGTACATTATTTTGACCCCTTAATGGGTTGACTCCTGCTCCTATAAAGCCAACATTTCCAGTTGCCATTGCGAGATTTGCCATACCCATTACCATTGTTGATCCCTGAGAGTGCTCGGTTACACCTAGGCCATAGTAGATAGCACTTTTACCACCTGTTGCATATAGATGAGCAGCTTTCTTGATTATTTCAGCACTGACACCAGTGGGCGCTTCTGCGGCTTCAGGAGAATTTGACTCATCTTTAATAAACTCCAGCCAATCTTCAAATGAAGCATGATCGCAACGCTCCCTGACATAATCAAGATCGAGTAGTCCTTCTTTCACAATGTAGTGAGAAAATGCATTAATCAAAGGAACGTTTGATCCTGGAAGAATAGGTAAATGATAGTCAGCTTTAATATGAGGTGATTCTACAATGTCAGTTTTTCTTGGATCAACTACGATTAACTTCGCCCCTTCTCTGAGCCTTTTTTTCATTTGTGATGCAAAAACCGGATGACCGACGGTTGGATTAGCGCCAATCACCATGATGACATCACAGCTTTGGACACTTTCAAAATGTTGGGTACCAGCTGATGTTCCAAAAGTTTGCTTCAGGCCGTAACCGGTAGGTGAATGACATACTCTTGCACAGGTATCAACATTGTTATTTTGAAACGCTGTTCTGACAAGTTTTTGAACAATATAAGCTTCTTCATTAGTGGTTCTTGCAGAGGTGATACCTCCAATTGAGTTGACACCATGATCCTTTTGAATCTTTTTAAACTTCTCGGCAGCGAAATTAATGGCTTTATCCCATGAAACTTCTTCCCAGGGCTCATCAATGCTTTCCCTGATCAATGGTCTTTTGATCCTATCTTGATGATTTGCATAACCCCAAGCGAATCTACCTTTAATACAACTATGTCCTTTATTAGCAGATCCACCTTTATAAGGAACCATTCTAACAACTTCTTTGTCTTTGATTTCAGCCTTAAAAGAGCATCCCACGCCACAATATGCACATGTTGTTAGGACTGTTTTGTTAGGCATGCCTTTGTCTTCAACACTTTTTTCAATCAAACTGCCAGTCGGACATGCTTGAACACATGCACCACAAGATACGCATTCAGAATCAAAGAAGTTATCAGAGATGCCAGGCTTCACTTTAGACTCGAATCCTCTTGATTCAATTGATAATGCAAAAGTCCCTTGAACTTCATTGCAAGCCCTTACGCATCTGGAGCATACGATGCATTTTTCTGGATCAAAATTAAAATATGGATTTGTTTGATCCACATCTAAACCCAAATGGTTATTGCCATTGTCAAGGCTATATTTTGATTCAGTGAGTTGATTGTTTTCTAACAA
>LUMP01000368.1_pt1 | contig 11032 bp, 11 predicted proteins | sample 729641 | NCBI WGS metagenome assembly LUMP01 (sample SAMN03860260, study PRJNA289734) | marine metagenome | biome: seawater column; feature: ocean; material: water; isolation source: Red Sea water column Station 12 - depth 47m | place: Saudi Arabia: Red Sea | collected 2011-10-15 | depth 47 m | reverse complement strand
ACATTCAATGAAGCATACTATTCCTTCTCACCATACATTGCTGACATGGAACGTGAAAACCCAGTGTTTAAAGAAATCGTAAAAGCTGGCTTGACACCAATGCTTTCAACTTTGACAATTATGGAAAGCGCTGAAACTGAAAGCGAAGTTCTCGGATTGGGACTTTCAGTAATTGCATTGAATCTTGGAATGTATGTTGGATTACCAGTAATTGGTATGATTGCAATTGCAAAAAGAAAATAATTTTTACCAAAAATCGTATTCTAATCAAATAATTTGTATTCCTTTTTAGTTACATATTGATATTATTCAATCTTGTAAATTTTTTTGAAAATTGGTTCATTTATCGAATGACTCGAGAAGTTTTTATGTATCCAAAGAAGGAACTTTAGTAATGAAGAGTAAAACAATAGGATCAGTTTTTGTATTATTTACTATTGTTACAGGGTTAATTGCAATGTCCCCTGCAAGTTTTGCAGATTATCTTCATCCTATACACACTGCATATGCTGATCATCATTCAGTTACAATTACACCAGTATCAGGTTCTGGTTCTGGTCCGGGCTGTGAACTAACAGACGATGGTTGTTTCAGTCCAAATACAGTAACAGTATACGTTGGTAGTCTCATGGTATTTTCAAATACAGATAACGTTAAACACACATTTACTTCAGGTTCCCCATCAGATAATGAAATTGGAAAAGAATTCAATTCAGGAATGTTAGAACCAGGTGCTTCTTTTGAATGGACTCCTGAAAATGTTGGAGAATTTGCTTATTTTGATATGATTCATCCTTGGATGCAAGGCACAATTATTGTACAAGAAGGAGGAGACAAAATTCATTCTGAAAAAGAAACTCATACTGAAGAAGTAATTGAAGAACCAGTTAAAGAAGAAGTAATTGAAGAACCAGTTAAAGTAGAAGAAGTTATGAAAAATGTAGCAGTAGTTGAACAAGTCGTAGAAGAACCAGTTGCAGCACCTCAAGAATCATCTGAAGAAGGTGGCGGTTGCCTAATTGCAACAGCAACATATGGCTCAGAATTAGCACCACAAGTCCAAATGCTTAGAGAAATTAGAGATAATCAATTAATGAACACAGAATCTGGCTCAGCATTTATGACCACATTTAACGAAGCATACTATTCCTTCTCACCATACATTGCTGACATGGAACGTGAAAGCCCAGTGTTTAAAGAGATTGTAAAAGCTGGATTGACTCCAATGCTCTCAACTTTGACAATTATGGAAAGCGCTGAAACTGAAAGCGAAGTTTTAGGACTTGGATTATCAGTAATTGCATTGAACTTGGGAATGTACATCGGACTTCCAGCATTTGGAATTGTAAAAGCAATTCAATTTAGAAAAAATTAATTTTTTCAAACTGAACTGATAGTAATTTAATTTTGCAAGTTTATACTTTAATGAAAATGAAATTTTAACAAGCAATTAGTATTATTAAGAAATATCCAATTTTTAACAAATTATTATTAACTTTTTACACATTTATTAATAATAGAATATAATCGTAGAATATGACAACAATGATTCAAGTAAATCTTGATACAGCAAATGTTGACAAAGAACAAGCTGAAGAATGGGTAAATGAAATTACCAATGTTTATGCAGACATGGAAGTAAAGCTGGTTTTTCTGGAATGGATGATACCACATCTGGTGACATCGAACTAAAGATTAACGAGTATCAGACCATGACAGAAGTGTTTGAAATCAAAAACATTTCATGCTGATAAAATCCAAATTTTTATTTTTTTATTTACAATGAGTATTTTCAATTTATCATTATAACTTTTAATTAAATTTGAAGAACTATTTGATTGGGAAGATGAAAAAGCACAATTAAATTCATTTGATGAATCTATCAAAACCCCAGGACTTTATGTTACAGGTCCAATGTTACAACAACATAATATGATTTTTTGTTTTATTTACAAATTTCAACAAAGGTTTGCAGTTGTTGCAAATAATATTGGAATAAAATTAAGTAAAGATGTATCCGTAATTGGAGAGTACAAAAAACAAGGAATGTATCTTGAAAATCTAGAAGATGCTAAAGATGAGTGTCCATGCTAAATATTTTTTGTACTAAATCTTTGTAGATAAAATTTTTCAAATAAATTTGATTTTAGAAATATGATTATAATGCAACTAACTTGATTGTATCCATTTTTTTATTAATTTGAAAATTTTTTGTAATTTCAGTAACCTTTTCTGATTCTCCTTTTAAGATGAAAAGTTCCATACATTTTTCTCCATCAATCTTATTGTGAAGATGCATAGTGATGAGGTCTTCATAGGAATGTTTGATTCCATTTACTTCGTTATCATATTCATCATTATGTACTACTAATAAAATGGCATTAACTTCTCCTGAAAGATCTTGTTTTTGTTTCTCTTCAGAAACAAAGCTTCGTATCCCTGCTCTTATTGCATCTGATCTACCTGAAAATCCCATAGTAGATTGTAAATTATCAATTTGTTTGAGAATTTCATCATTTAATGAAATTGAAACAATTGGCATGTAGTTGCTTTTATTAAGAAACATAAAAATTTTAACAAAATATTATTAAGATTTTATAGATTTATTAATAATTAAAATATAGTTAGGTTGAAAATGAAATTAACACAAAAGAATAATGGTGAATTAAAAAATGGAGATTATGAACTCTTCAATGAGGTGCAGATTTTGATTAATGATAATTCAGATACATACAATCACAATATTTCAATTAGAATAACTGATGGTGAATGTAAAATCCATCCAGAGGAATTATCTAAGATAGCCATGCAACGAGCTTTAGAAGCAAGACAGATAGCTAAAAATCCAAAAATTACCAAAGTTAATGATTTGACAAATGGAGAGGGGTTATGCTAAATGCTGTTGAAATATCAAATCTTACCGTCAAATATCCAGAAGTAATTGCATTAGATGATGTAAGCTTTGTAGTCAAGCAAGGTGATTTTTTAGGAATCATTGGACCAAACGGTGCAGGTAAATCCACTCTTTTTGATTCTATGTTGGGTCTAAATACAACATATACGGGTACAATCAAATTTTTTGATGAGGATATAAAAAAATCAAAAACTTACCATAAATCAATTGGTTATGTTCCTCAAAGACCTGAATTTGAAAATAATTTTCCTGCAACAGTTAGTGATGTTGTAAGAATGGCTTTGAGAAAAAAATCTGATGAAAATAAAATAGATGAAGTTTTACAAAGATTATGGATACATGAACTTCGTAACAGAAGAATAGGTGAATTATCTGGAGGACAACTACAACGTGTATTTATTGCAAAAGCATTGGTTAATGATCCAAAAATTTTGATTTTAGATGAACCAATTACTGGAGTTGATCAACAAAACATAGATTTGTTCTTTAGTATTCTAAAAGAATTAAATTCTAAACATGGAATTACAATCATTTGGTCATCACATGATTTGGATGCGGTAAATAAATTGGCTAACCATGTTGCATGTTTAAATCGTACACTCTTTTTTCATGGTGAGTCTGAAAAATTCTTTTCTGATGATGAACTTGTTAAACAATATTCTGAAGCATCAATGCAGGAACACATGCATCATCATTAATCATGTCTTTTGAAGTCTTAACATATGGCTTTATGCAAAGGGCCATACTTACTGGTGCAATAATTGCAATATTATCTTCTGTCATAGGGTTGTTTTTAGTTTTAAGACGTTATTCATTATTTGGTGACGCACTTGCACATTCCTCATTTGGTGGAATTGCTCTTGGCTTATTTGCAGGAGTTTATCCACTATGGACAGCCTATGGTGTATCAATACTTAGTGCATTAATTATTACAAAAATTAAAACTCGATACAATATTTCTGGTGATGCCTCAATTGCGGTACTTTTATCCTCAGGTATAGCAGCTGGGCTTGTAATCATTAGTTTTTCAGGCGGATTTACACTTGATATCTTTAGTTTTCTCTTTGGTAGCATTCTTCTTGTTAGTGTAAATGATACAGTTGTGATTGCAGCGTTAGCTGGAGCAATTTTAATGGTAATTTTGTTATTTTTTAGACAAATTCTTTATTCTACATTTAATGAAAAGCAGGCTAAAGTTAGTGGAATTCCAGTAGAAAAAATAAATTATTTGCTTATCATATTGGCAGGACTAACTGTAGTAACATCAATTCAACTTGTTGGAGTATTGCTAATTTCAGCATTATTTGTAATTCCAAATGTTACAGCAATAATGTATGGCAGAAGCTTTAAACAAACTATGTTTATTTCTATGAGTTTCTCTGTACTATCTGTTGTATCTGGAATTTTAATTTCATATGTATTTGATATAACACCAGCTGGAACTATTGTAATATTTTCAGTTGCAATACTTGCTGTAACTATGGGAATAAAGTCTGCGGGATTATTATCTAAGAATTAATTAAAGAATTCAATCTTCGTTTATCGTAAATACTCTTTACAAAGAATAAAGACGTTGCAATAATTCCCAATGCAATTAGTGGTGATGCAATTTCAGTATATTTCATTTCAATATTATTTTCAACATTATCGATTGTTTTAACTTTTGAAAGATCTATTGGAAGTTCTATTGTGTTTATTGTACCAATTTTGTTTCCTTCTTGTTCAACAAACCATATCTTTCCATTATTGTCTGATGTGACAAATTGAATAAAAGATCCTTCAGTTGGAATTGGAATTTCTTTCAAATCATTGTTTTCTGGATCATAAACCCCGATACTATCAACTACATGTTGTGCAAACCAAATATTTCCATATCTATCAAATGTCATTCCAAATGGAAGTGCCTCTTTATCTAATACTGAGATGCTTTCAAAAGTCTCTAAAACCGGATTAAATTTGGTGATTGCAGTGCCTGTATGCTCAGCAATCCATACATCTCCATTTTTGTCAAAGAGGAAATATTCTGGTCCCTCAAGAGGAATTTCTTTTGAATATTGAGTTAGTTTTCCTTCTTGTGGATCAATTTTTCCAAATTTACCTGTACCTGTTGCAGTATACCAAATATTTCCATCACTATCTATTGATAATGCAAATGGCAATGAATCTTTTTCAGGTAATGATACATTTTGGAAAACATCCTCATCTGGCATATACTTCATAATTTTATTTTTGTTCACAATTGTAATCCAAATATTTCCATCAAAATCTGCTTGAATGAATATTGGTGTATTTGAAACCGTTACTGGAGCTAGATTTGGAATTTCTTTTGTTGTAATTTCTTTTGTTTTCAAATCAATATATCCAATTTGATTTCCTGGAGTATCAGTAAACCAAATTTTTCCAGAATTATCCATAGTTAGAAATGTTGTAGCTGAACCATCAAATGAATAAGAAGAAAATTGTTGCGTATCAAGTGAAAATTCCCATAATCTAGGTGCAGATGGATCACTTACCCAAATAGAATTTTCTCCATCATATAATGGATAAAGTGGCTTTGCATCTTCTGGAAATTCATATTCAACTACTTGAGCTTGAATATTTTCTAATCTTGGTTTAACTAGTACATTTACTATTTTTGATTCATTTGCATTTTCAGTTCTTTGAGATTCAATTTCCATTTGCCATTGTCCAGAAAATCCAAACGTTAACTCACCTTGAAATTCAATTGGAATGTCATTTTCTACATTGGTAACTTCCATTGGAATTTCAATTGGTGAAATATTTTTTGATGGATTTGCCATTTTTACTTTAAGTTCAGTTGCATCGTATATTGGATTATTATTAAAATCAGAAACTTTCACTAAAATTGTATTTACTCCACTTGAAAACGGTGTAATCTGAATCTCAAATTTTGCATTATCAGTAAATTCAATGGTTTTAAATCCATAAATAATTTCTTGAGCACTGGCATCTTTGAATTCACCTTCGGGCAAAGTACCGTTTGTTAGCAATGCAACTACGCCCAATAGAATGACTCCTAATACTGCATCAACTTTGAGTGTTCTCTTTAATTTTCTGTGAACATTAATTTTTCCAGAGTGGTAATTTTTTTCTGCAGTTTTTTGAACTCTAAATTGGAAAAATCCTCCCAGTGCAACCATTACACTTGCAATGGCAATTTTCAACATGATTAATTGACCATAAACTGATTCAGTGATTAGTCCCACATCACTCTCTAAGAACCACATTAGCAATGGACCTGTAATAATTACAATTCCAACTGAAATGATGAATGCAATTGAAAATCTTGGAATTAATGCAAGACTCATTTTCTCTCTGTTTTCTTCTTTTAGATTTGATAATGAGGGCAATAATGTAAAAACGAAATAAAATATTCCACCAATCCAAACTGCTGCAACTAAATTGTGAACATAATCTAAGATTAATGCAAGTGTTTCACCACTTGCTGCACCATGACCAATAAGGCTTGAAGTTGAAATTAATGCTAACAAAGCACCAAGCATTGGAATCTGAACTTTTTTTGGCAGATTTCTTTGCCTATCCAATGCAAACCATATTCCAAGCAAAACTATTGTAATTGCCATTCTAGCTAACCAAATAGTTCCAAAATAGGTTTGAATTGCTTCTATTGGTGATGTTTCTAGTCTGACAGTTTGTACTGCAATCATCAAAATATTTGAAATAAATACTAAGACCAGTCCTATTCCAGTAACATACATGAATTTTTGGTGATGTTTATTCTGAACTTCTTCTAATTCATCTTTGATTGATTGTTTATTTTGAGTACCCCAAATAATCAATGATGCAATAACCACTCCTAAAACAATTGTTTGACCTACAATCCCTGGGAATCTTGCACCAGCTTCTGGATAAAATATCAATTCAGTTGAACTTTGATTCTCCAATAATTTTGGATCAATGACAACATCTCCAACTGCAAACAAAAATGCACCAGGAACTAAATGACCATCAACTTTTGATAATACTTTGGTGGTTACAGTATATACTCCATCTTCTAATGGATCGGTTGTAACAATTAATGATTTTTCATCTTCATAATAATTTGTGTCCTTGTTATCAATTTGGTTTCCATTATTATCTAAAACCTTAAGTGTACTAAATTCTAGTTCAACTGGTTCTGAAAAAAATACAATTACTTCTGAAACTCCAGTAGGTGCATTTGATGATAAATTAGGAATAGTTTCATCTGTAAATGGATGTGCTGAAACAAATGGAATTGTTGAAATAGATAGCACTAGTAATACAACAAGAATTTTTTTCATTTACTAATCTAGGCTACTTTGATAATTTAATGAATCTTTATTTGTTCGATATTTGTACCAGTCTAATTAAAGATAATAATGGCTGCAGGTAACTATACTCGTGAAGTTAGTAATTTTTGGTCTTATCGCATTAATGATTTCTTCTGGTATGGTAACACAATCTTATGCTCACACTACTGTTGAGGTTGAACAATATGCAATTGAGGCAGGATGGGGAATTGAACCACCAGTTGTGGAAATTCGTAATTCAGTTGTTTTCAAAGTTACAGAGCCTGGAGATAGAGAAGGCACCTATAGAGGAATCACAAATGCATTTCAAAATCTAGATGTTACTATCATGTATGGTGGTGCAAGTAAAAATATTGAAATTAATTCAGATTCAAAACCTGGATATTATTTTTCACCAATCATTCCAACCAAAACTGGCAGTTATCTTGTAGACTTGAAAGGTGAAATCCGTGGTGTTGCTGTTGATATACAAATTCCAATTGAAGATGTAGAAAGTACAGCTATTCTTGATTTCCCTCCAAAAGCTAGTGAGGGCTCTGCAGATGTATCTGCTTTGAAAAATGCAATTTCTTCACTTCAACAAGATATTTCTAAATTAAAATCTGGTGAAACTACTACCACTTCTGATGGTGGTGCAGCATATGACTTTGCAATTTTTGGATTGTCAATTGCAGCAGCAGCAATTATCTTAGCGATAATTGCTTTAGTAAAAAGAAAATAGAAAAAGAGGAATTCCTAAAATCTTGGAACGACTCTAGATTTTGCAGTGACTGCTACGATGCTGATGATTGCTACAGCTAATACCATCATTGCAATTGTTCCAAATTCTGGAACTACTTGCTTTGTTGCTACTTCGCCAATAGGTCCTGTCATTTCTTCGCCAGGCATTCCATATCCGTTAAATGTTACTTTAACTTCTACTGGTGTATCATCAGATGTTGCTGCTGGTAATGGTGCTGTCATATGTTCTACAACTCCATCGTGATCGTGTACATCATTTTCTTCTAAAACAACTTCACCATTTTGAGTGGCTACAATGTTATAGTTAATGTGACTTACACTTTCTCCAGACATTGTTGTAAATGTTACATCAACTAGTAACATTTCACCTGCGTCTGCAGTGTTTGATGAAATCTCAATCATTAATGGTTCATCAGAATGAGCCATTTCCATATCACCGTGGTCATCACCGTGGTCATCACCGTGGTCATCACCGTGGTCATCACCGTGAGCTTCTTGTACTATGATTTCTCCAATCATCCAGGTATGTAACATACAATAGTATGGGTATGTACCTGCTTCAGTTGGAGTCCAATCAAATGCATCTCCAGACATCAATACTCCAGAATCAAAGACACCGTCAGGTTGTGGAGTAAATCCGTTAACAGTTCCTGATGTAAATGTGTGAACTCCTGTTGGATCAGTATTTGTCATGGTTACATCTCCACCCAAATCAACTGTTGCTGTAACTGGTGTGTAACATCCGTCTCCTCCCATTGGGACTGCACAGTCTTGTGAGAATCCAGATTCTTCTACTGCACCAATTGAAACTGTTGGGTGATCTGCAAATGCGGTTGGTGCCATAGAGGCCATACCAACTGCAATGGCAAATAGTACAAAGATTGAGCTTATTGCTTTAGTCTTCATTAATCCCCTATGGGTCGTGATCCATAAAAATGTCACTAGATTTATCGACAATTACTCAAAATTAAATTTCTATTATTAAAAATAAAGTAAAAAGGAGGTGTTGTGGAATTATGCTAAATTATTCCAACTTTTCACCAATATTTCGCCTTCAGGTGTTTCCCATACAATTGCTGTGATTCCATTTTTAGAATCCATCCATGCATTAGAACCAGCTCCAAGTTCAGTTATCTCTGAAACAGTGTAATCAATAATTGATGCATGTCTCACAAGATTGTCTTGGACTGTTTTGTTGGTCCATGTTAAAACTGGTTTGTCATTTGAATCAATTCTAATGACAATGTTTGTTGCAGGGAACCAATCTTTTTCCTCCAAACTTGAATCTACCAATAATGGTTGTGACCAAGTTTTTCCATCATCTGTTGATGTGGCATAGTATAACCCTGGAAGTCCTCCTCCCATTGTGTACCATGCTGCATGTATGTTACCTTGAGAATCTGTGGTAATTGTGGATACTGCATGAGGACAATTTTGTACTTCAAATCCATCGTCTGCAATTAATGTAGGAGGACTCCATGTATCTCCTAGATCATCTGAATTTGAAACAACAATGTCTCTGTAGTTTGGTTCACCATAACTTCCAATAATGTTTCTGTATTGTACGAACATGGTTTCATCTGTTTTACACATATCTGTTGCACAACATTGGCAAGCTTTACTTTTTACAACAACACTTGGTTTGAAAGTATCACCATTATCATCAGAATAAGACATTCTGACTTGTGTTGGAAGATAGCTACCGTTTTGTTTGCCTCTAGAATCTAACCAAGCAACGTAAACTCTTTCTGATTCTTCATCAATGAAAATACTTTCAAATGATTTAGAATGAAGGTTTCCTCTTGTCCATGAATCATGTGTTATACTTGTGTTCTTATCGGCAATTAATGTATGCTCAAATGTTTTACCACCGTCAGTAGACTTTGCAAGATAAAGATCTGTAAATCCAAAGTTGAATCCTAGATCCCAAATTTCTTGACTTTTTTGTGAATGACCGTATAATACATACAAGTCACCATTAGGTGCTACTTTGACTTCTGCTGGTCTAGCATGTGGCATGCTGCCTTTGCCGTCTTCAGAAACTCTTACTGGTTCAGACCATGTCTTACCTGCATCATATGATGTTTTGATCATGATGTTGGTTTTACCATTTGTAATGTCTCCATATGTAACATGTATTGCATTTCTCTTTGCATCTATTGCTACACCTGGAACTCCAACACCATCTTTATGACCTGCATGCATTTCATATGACTTTTGTTCAGGAGCTACTGAATTAAGTTGGTCAGCAGTTGCTTGAGCAACTAAATGGACACTGCCATCAGAAATCATCAAAGTCTTATTCTCAACAGAAATAATTCCATTTTGTACTAGGAACTTCATTCCATTTAGAAATTCAGAATCTTGAAGTGTTCCATCTGCCCACCAACCAGCATTATTCTTAACCCATTTTGGAATGGATTCAGAACTTTGAGTGGTTATGTTGTCAACAGAAACTTGCATAATTCCTTCATTCATTAAAAATTCTATTGATTGTACAAATGAACTATCATCGATTGTTCCATCTGCCCACCAACCAGCATTGTTTTTAACCCAATCTGGAATTGTTTCTGCATGTGCACTATTGAATGAAAATCCTGCTACAAAAATTACAGCTATTGCCAAACTTAGTGTTTTTTTCATAAAATTAGGATCTTAATTTAGATATTAAACAATCTGACGTGTTTTTGAAATGTACCAAATTGCTTTTAATAATTAACCCCTGAGGATCCGTTACAGTGAACAAAATATCGATATTTGCTATTTTAATGGTTAGTCTTTCTGGCTTATTTATTGGAAATTTTGCATATGCTGCAGATTCTGACACTGATGATACTTTAACAAATTCTAAAAAATTGATTCCTAGTACTGTTGGAAAAGCAGGTGGAATTGAAATGAAATTATGTAAAAACTCTCCTTGGTCAATGTGGGGTTGGGATATTCAAAATTACCATCATAAAGATCAACAAAAATTAAGACAAGATGTTTATGCAAATTGTGATGAAGTAGAACCTACTTTTGAGTATTGGCCAACAGGAAAAACCTACGTCTTAGTTTCTGCACC
>LUMP01000834.1_pt1 | contig 11062 bp, 14 predicted proteins | sample 729641 | NCBI WGS metagenome assembly LUMP01 (sample SAMN03860260, study PRJNA289734) | marine metagenome | biome: seawater column; feature: ocean; material: water; isolation source: Red Sea water column Station 12 - depth 47m | place: Saudi Arabia: Red Sea | collected 2011-10-15 | depth 47 m | reverse complement strand
TTGTTGGAACTTCAAGTGAAAGACTTGTAGGTCATTTAAGAAGTGCTGACTTTTTTGATGTTGAAAAATATCCAACTGCAAAACTATCTATAAAGAAAAGTAAAATAATTGAAAAGCTTAGTGACGGAAGATATAAAATGCTGATTGATGGAGATATGACCATAAAATCAAAAACCAATCCAATATCTTTTGAAGCAATAGTTGATTTAATTTCGGAAATAAAGACTGCTGAAGGAACGCTAGTTTTTAATAGAAATGATTTTAATGTTCAATATCGTTCTGAAATGCATTTAAATGACCCCAAGTCTTTTTGGAATAAACTTCAAACTACTCGAGATACTGCTAAAGACAAGGTCATTAATGAAGAAATTGAAATTCAATTTGATGTAGTTTCTATGCCAGGAATGCTATCAAAATAAAAAGTTTTGAACACTTTATTATACTAACTAAAGAAACCTTTCATTATCAGATAAGGTAAAATTATATAAAGAGTAACATCTCTTATTAAGTAGTACATAAATATAGCTAAGCCTACTTTCCAGCCATATTTTTTAAACATCATCTTAATGGCTTGCCTTAATCCGGACTCTTTAGTATTTGTACGTAATTCGTGAAGGACTTTAAACATGCGTGAATATAATAAATTTTAATAAAGTTTTGAATTTGTAAAAGGAATTAGAGCTAAAATGATTGCATGAGCATAGTAATCAGTTCTATTAATTAGGTTATCTGTTAAAATTCCAACTGCTCCATTTTTTTGTTTTGAGTTAGAGCGCTTAAACACCATATCATCAGCATCTCCAAGTTCATAACCCTTTTTGATAAGATTTGAAATTTTCATCGGTAATGGAAAGGTTGCTGTTTTTGCTTTTCCAACTTTGTTCTTATCTGAAACAACAATCCATGCAAAAGCTTCATATTTATTATCAAGCAAATCTACTCCTCCCTCAATAGAAACAAAATAATCAGCTTCAAGATGTTGGATATTTTGAATTCTATTGGTTGCTCCTTTTAAAGTTTCATCATTTGACATGGGTTGATCTGAAACCAAAGAATCAGCAGACACTCCTTCAAATTCAAAACGATTAGTAAAGACTTCCTCAAAAGCCTTTTTAGTGGCATTAATTTTTACTGGATTCCTTGATGCTATAAGTACTTTTTTCATTTGAAAATGCTATCAAGCAGCGCTTTTGGCATTCTTAGCGAAACAATAATCCACTTTGCTATCGGAACTGAACCTAGCATACTATTTACTCTTACCCTACTTTTGCGCATTTTTTTTAATGATTCAGGCTCATTGCTATTATTGATGTCTCTCATCTCTAATACTGGAACAATGGTATGCCCTAAAACCATAGGTATAAAGTTTGCAGGATTACCTTCGTTATTGGCTTCAAAAATAATAGTTCCAACTATCCCCAAAAAAGAATAAGCTGCTTGGGAAAATAATACATCATTGCTTTGCTTTGCTAGCGACTTGTTAATAATCTCAGTTTGCTTTTTAATCTCATCTGATAGAATTCCTTCAACTGCTTTGTCATGGTCTTCTAAGATATTTCCCGTTGATGCTTCTTGAGCTAAAGAAAAAGTACTAAACAAGATTAGTATTATGATATAGTGCCTCATTTTTTAGAGTTTAGTATATGCTTACTAAACCTTCAATGTTAAAAATTCGTTCCAATTTGTGGTATAACTTGGGGAAAGTTTTTCTCTTTTAATTGACCAGGACTCATTCTCTCCTTGGACAGCGTATCTAATAGTGTCTGACCCAAAAGCTTGATTAATTTGATCGATAGATGCGCTAATACGTTCATCCTTATCTCTACGATTATAAAACAATGATTGTTGCACCTCATTTGCTTGCACTAAGTCATTTAAGATTACTCCGCATTTCTTATACTCATATCCACTTTTATAAATCGCATACAATCCTTCTAAAGCAGCGTTAATGATACCACTGGTATCATTTAAAGCAACAGGCAGCTGAACGTTGATATAACGACGATATTGAGGCAAATCAGCGCGGAAACGATTGGTACATAAATATACTCCGATTGAGTTTACAAAGCTATTTTGTGATCGTAGCTTTTCAGCAGATCTAGAAGCGTGCGAAGAAATAGCATTTCTCAAGGTATTAAGGTCAGAAATCATTCTAGAAAATGACCTGGAAGTTGAAATACTCTTTTTAGTGGCAAATTCACGTTCTAACTCTATTTTTTTTCTACCATTCAACTCGTCCACGGTGTGCCTGCTAATAATAGTCATATGTTTTTGAATCCATTCTGGATTAGCCTGTTTCAAATCATAGGCATTATAAATACCGTTAATCTTCAAAAATTTTTGCTTTCTTCTTCCAATTCCCCAGATATCGTGCACTTTGACTTTCTGTAGTAAATCCTGATCATTCTTACTGTCAATCAAGCAAACGTTATCCTTTCCTACGCCCCTTTTGGATAAATGGTTGGCTACTTTAGCTAAGGTCTTGGTTTTTCCTATTCCAATTGATACCGGTATTCCAGTCCATTGATAGATCTTGTTTCTAAGTTTTGTAGCATAATCTATGGGATCTGTATAGCGAGGATTGATAGTGACAAATGCCTCATCAATAGAATATACCTCTATCTCAGGGTTGCCCGAACGAATGATATTCATAATCCTGTTAGATATATCTCCGTATAATGCAAAATTTGATGAAAAAATCTGGATGTCATGAATCTCAACAAGATGTTTAATCTTAAAAACTGGAATTCCCATGGGGATACCTAAATCTTTTACTTCTTGTGAGCGTGCAATAACACATCCATCATTATTGGATAAAACAATAACAGGTTTGTTGTTTAATGTAGGATTAAAAACTCTTTCACATGAAGCGTAAAAGTTATTACAGTCAACAATAGCGATGTAGCTATCTTGTTTTATGGATGACATAGGTTACAACTCCCCAAACAGAGAAATCCATCTCTTCGGTAATTTCAATTTTCTTATACTCTTTATTTGCTGCAACCATAAATAATTTGGTTTTTGTTTTTTGAATTTTTTTCACAGTGAATTCTCCATTTAATACACCAATAACAATATCATTATTCTTAGGAGTTTTTGATCGATCAACTACCAATAAGTCTCCATCATCAATTCCTTCGTCTTGCATAGAATTACCAGAGACTCTGATATAAAATGTTGCAGCGCTGTTTTCTACTAAATATTCGTTTAAATCAATAGGTAAATCTAAATAATCGTCTGCCGGCGAAGGAAACCCTGCAGATACCATGGTATCTATAAAGGGTATTTCTTTTTTTGAATCTACAGAAACGGTAAAAAATTCTAGATTATCTATTGTTTTGATTTTTTTAATGGAATTCATTGTAAAATATTACAACAAACAATCAATATAATCAGTAGAAAGATGCCATAAACATCCGATAGATACTGCTTTTAGCTTCCAAGATGGACTAAACAACAGTGCCAAATAAAATATTGAGGCATAAACGGTATGAAGTGGATGATAACCAATACTGCATCGATTAGGGTCAAAAATAGGGGACGCAACTAAATGATCTAAATCAATTAACATTGTTGCAAGCATCAAAAGATATGCCTTAACCCAATTGTCCTTAAATAAGACTCTAGCAATAAATAAAGGAACTATAAAATGAAAAGCATAATGAATGAGAGGTTTAATTAACATTTTTTTGCGGAGAGGACAGGATTCGAACCTGCGTGAACTTGCGTTCTACACGCTTTCCAAGCGTGCGCCTTAAGCCACTCGGCCACCTCTCCAAAAATTATTTATCGGAGGATTCTTCAGCTTGTTCAGCTGATTCGTCTTCAGTTGCCGGTTCAGCTTCTTCTCTACAGGAGCTTCTTCTGTAGGCTGTTCTTCAGTAGACGCCTCTTCAAGAACTTCTCCAAACGATAAAACTTGCTTAGATTCTTCTTCCATTCTTTTCAAAGCCTGATCAAGATTTTCATTCTCTTCCAATCTAACCATGTTTTCTAAGAACTTGATATGACCGGTATCTTCAGACTTGACAGACTTAATATGTTTTACATATTTAAAGTTGCTGCCTTGCTTACTTAGCTTTGATGTAAATGTTTGTTTTTTTGCCATAACTGATGGTGAAGTTAATGTAGGATTTTAAAAACTCAAATATTTAATTAATTATTTATTCTTGCTCTTTTGATTCAGCTAAATCTCTCATATCAACTACTGAATCATGTTCGTCTACAATTTCCTGCCCAAGAATGGTTTCAATTGCATCCTCTAAGGTGATTAATCCGGTTAGGATATGACCATTATCTTTTACTAATGCCATATGATCGCGATTTTTTATAAACAATTCCAAAACCTTATCAATAGGGTCGTTTTCATTAACAAATGGAACTTCTTGTGAAATTTCATGCATTCTTGTACTAAACTGATCTTCAGCCTTACGATTAATGATTTCATATCGATTAACCATACCCTTTATAGCGTCCAAATTACCTTCAAAAATGGGAATTCTGGTAAAATCCAATGTTTCATGCTCTTCAAGCACTTGACCAACCGTAAAATCGCTTTTCAACGCAAATATTACTGATCGAGGGGTCATGATATCTTTTACCTTCACGTCTTTAAGTTTTAAAGTGTTTTCAATAATATCAGTTTCTTGCTCTTCTAAGACACCTTCATCTTCCCCCATTTCTGCCATTGCAATCACTTCTTCTCTTGTTACAGTAGCTTCATCTTCACCGAAGTTGGATATATATTCTGCTAGGAGTACTAATGGATAAGTAAAGAATATTAGAACTTCTATAATTAAAGTCGTGTTACCTATTAAACCTCTCCAGTACACACTTCCAATGGTTTTTGGTATAATTTCAGAAAACACTAATATCAATAAAGTCAAAATTCCTGAGGCAATTGCAACGGAACTTTCTCCATACAGTTCTAAGGTTTGAGCTCCCACTCCGGCAGCACCTAATGTATGAGCAAATGTGTTTAATGTTAGAATTGCAGCAAGAGGACGATTAATGTTTTCTTTAAAACGTTCTAAGCGATCTCCTTGAGAAGCATTTTGTTTGGATAAAATAGATGAATATGACGCAGGCGTAGAAAGCAAAACTGCCTCTAGTAGCGAGCATAAAAAAGATAAAAATAATGCTAAGAAGAAGTATGCTAAGAGTAGTGTCATTTATCGAAAATCCGCCTTGCTATAAGATCAAGAACATAAAAATGAATAATTGCAAAAATTTCAAAACCAATTATGTGGTATGGGTCTTGCAAAACTAATGGATTATCAGCTATTGGAGCCTTGGCTAAATACATATAGTTAGCACCATTGCCAATGATAGAATTGGCCTGTGAAACTAACACCACAAGAAGCTGTAAATAAATAAAGCTTGTCCACCACGCATTATGCCTTAATCGTTGATCATAATACATCATAAGCCAAGCTGGAACAATTAGCAACATTGCATGCCCAACATAATAATCAAAAATGTTCCAAGGAGATGTTCCTCCGGTAAATTCTGGGGTTAAAATTGAATGAATAAATCCTACAATACCAAAATAGTATAAAAATTCAAAAAGTATTTGCTTTCTATAAAAAACTACAACTCCAGCAAGAATACCTGACATTCCACATAATTGCAGAGGAAGATGAGTCGCTAAAATATAATTATCTGACAATATATGAGACATTTGAACAGCAAATACTTTGATTAACTGATAGGCTCCCATTCCGTACAACATATAATCACGTTGCTTAGAAGATAATTTCTTACCAATAAATAGCATGAAAGGAACAAAAATTAAAACAAAGAATACACCATTCCACCAAAACTGACCTCCAATTTCAGGCGCCCAGTGCGCAACTGCTGTTTTATCCATTTATATTCTCCTTACTTTGCAAAGATCTGATTATCGTCATTAAATGCCTTAAATTCAAGCGCATTTCCTGAAGGGTCTTTAAAAAACATTGTAGCCTGCTCACCTGCTTCTCCCTTAAAACGTATTTTTGGCTCGATGATGAACTGAATTTTTTGCTCTAATAAATGATTTTTTAACTCTTTCCACTGAGACATGGTTAATACTACTCCAAAATGAGAGGCAGGAACCTCATCTCCATCAACACTATTTGAAGCTGGATGATTGTTTTCATCGACAAGATGAGCTACTACTTGATGGCCAAACATATTGAAGTCAATCCATGCATCTGATGATCTTCCAACTTCACATTTTAATATATCTACATAAAAGGATTTAGTGGATTTCAAATCTGTAACCGGAAAGGCTAAATGGAAAGGTCTCATTATTACAATATTAGTAAATTGCACATATCAATCCAAGGATTATATGATTATAGTAGTGTTTAAATTTATACATAAAGTAGTACTTTAACATATTTATCTAAATCAAATATTATCAGCAAATAAAATTATCTCTTCAACAAATTTATCATTGTATTTAGGCGCTGTAATAATATCATTATGTCCACTTCCCTGATAAATACTATACGATGCATTAAGTTTTTTAACAAGATGCATAAATGCTCTTTTAGGAGTAGTTTTATCCTTACTTCCAAATACTGAAAGTACATTATCAGGACCGCTAAAATGTATACGCTCTAAATGTGAATTCCATATACTTTTTGAATTGAAATGCTCCATTAGAAATGCACGATTTTCACGTACTTTATGTTTTGACAGTTCCATTTTTATATGTTCAGGTGTGTCATCAGTAAAATAGAGCGATCTTGTCAACACGATTGATTTGCATTTGCTGCATCGCTTTCATAGCCACTCTCTTTGGTGCAAGACCTGTGTTAACAAAAATTAACTTATGAATGACATCTCCAAGCTGTTGAGCGACATAAATTGCAAACAATCCTCCTAAACTATGTCCAACGAGAACAAAGTTTCTTTCAGGATACTTTTTCATGATTTCTTTGACAGACTTTATTGAAGATTCAAATGCATTATCTAACGAAGAAAAGTCTAAATCTATCAGTGAATACTCTATAGATCTTTCTTCAAGCTTTGGTACTATTATGTGCCAGAAATGAGAGCGAATGCCTACTCCATGAAAAAAAATAAAGTGATTCATAAGATTTGTGCCCGGGGCCGGACTCGAACCGGCACGGAGTATTATCTCCGAGGGATTTTAAGTCCCTTGTGTCTACCAATTTCACCACCCGGGCAACACATTGAGGCGTCGGTCGGATTCGAACCGACGAATAACGGTTTTGCAAACCGGTCCCTTAAACCACTTGGGTACGACGCCAATTTTAAAATAGCGTCGAAATATAGAGATTTAGAGAGTTAATTCAAAATCATTAACCAGTATACCTGGACAAGTGGTTTCTCCAGGATTTCTACCGTCATAGGTTTCTATTACTGGTCGTGCTAAAATCTCTTTTCCAACGCCTTCTAAATTACTTCCAAAAAAATTATAAAACGAATCATCAAATCTCATTGTTTTAATTGGGGCAACCATTTTTCCATCTTCAACCCAATAACACGCATATCTCGTCAAGCCAGTGATTCTTCCTCCAAGCGTATCACTCCAATTAAGATAATGAATGTTTGATATAAAAATACCTGTTCCTAATTTTTCTAAACAGTCATTTTTATCAAGATCTCCTGCCTCCATAAAAGGTGATCTCATATATTCTCCCATACCCCATGAATTAGCTTCTTCTGCAAAGTTTGACGATATTCCGTACTCTAAAGCGGTTTTTGAGTTAATTAAGGTATTATTAAGCTCACCTTTATTAATAATATTTACATCCTTTGAAACTTCTCCTCTGGAGTTAAAAGGAGCTGTTGCTCTTGAAGAAAAAGATTCATGCAAAGAAAATAAAGGTGATAATTTTTGTTCAGAATTTCTCATTTTTAATAAACAACTTGATCCGTTTCTAAACGAAGATTCGCTTACTCCATTCCAATTAAACATATCAACAAAATCTGCTACAGCATTTGGTTCAAACCATACTCTGTATTTTCCTGGTTTAAGCTCCATTTTTGGCTTATTCATGAGCTTCAGCTTACTAGATGCTTCCTCGAATGCTGCATCAAACTTATTTTTATCCCAAGAACTTCCTGGAAAAAGAACTTTTACCATATTTTCTTTTTCATCTATTAAAGAAAAGTCAAAAATAAATGAATCTTTTTCAAACCAATGATTTGTACCCTCTGAAGTAGAACATGCTCTAAAAATCTTACCAGAAGTCCAAACTCCAGTCAAATAATCTTTAGTAATAACATCCATTAAAGCTTCCAATATTTCATTTCTGTCTGGTAATTGTCCAGACTTGATCATTTCTACGGATTCAAAGCTATCAGGAAAGCTTGTAAATTCATTTTCTGGTATAAGAGATAAAGGATCTCTAAGTGCATGAATTTCATTTCTTAAATTATTTACAGAACTTTCAATATCTGAAGATACTGTAGTTGCAGCTTGAAGTGATTTTTTACCTGAGAAAAGTGAAATAGTCACTGCATAATCTTCAATAATTCCACTTTGACGCAACTTTGAATCATTAAAACGAAAATACTGTGAGTTCTCACCTTCTAAATAAATAGTTAATTGTTCATTATTTTCTAAAGAGCTAAATACTTGTGAGCAAATTTCTTGAAAAATTTCTTTTTTCATTATGCTCCTCCAAATACTTGAACTTTATCAAATTTACACAACGGAGAAGCATGTCCGACTCTCTCAACCTGATTAGGTTCACCTTTTCCGCAATTTGGAGTACCAAACACTTCATAGGTATCCTCATTTCCTGTCATAGAAAGACTTCTCCAAAACGGATTTGTGATTCCTCTATAATTTGGATTTTTTACAACTTTGGTTAATTCCCCATTTTCAATCAATTTTGCATATTCACACCCGAATTGAAATTTATTTCTGTAATCATCAATGGACCATGAACGATTGCTTTCCATATAAACTCCTCGCTCAATGCTTCCAATAATTTCTTCTCTAGTAGAAACTCCAGGCTCTAAGTTAATATTTGCCATTCGATCAATTGGAATCCTGTTCCAAGATGATGCTCTAAGATTTGATACACCATCAACTCCAGAACGTATTTGACTTTCAATACCGCCTAACCCTCTAACAAGGACACCGTCTTTAATTAAATATTCTTTTGTAGCAGGCATTCCTCCATCATCATAATTATATGATGCCAACTGATTATCAACGGTAGGATCAAATACAATATTCATCAATTCAGAACCATATTGCAATGTTCCAAAGTCTTCAAGGTTAACAAAACTTGAACCAGCAAAATTTCTTTCATCTCCTAAAATTCTATCAAGCTCTAATGGATGCCCTACGCTTTCATGGATTTGTAGCATCATTTGATCAGGAGCTAACACCAAATCACATACTTCAGTTGGACATTGATCTGCCTCTAATAACTCAATAGCTTGATGAGAAATTTGCTTTGCTTCTGCTTGAATATCATAATCTTCTATAAACTCAGCGCCAGCTTGAAAACAATGTCCTCTCATTCCATGATTACTACGAGTTTGTGAATCATTTTTGTCTTGAGCTGTTGAGGATAATTCCACCAAAACAATATCCATCTTCTGATCAATATCAGCACCATTTGTGCTTACAATTCTAGTATTGCGTTCAATAAGCTCTACAGTGGTAGCTGCATGAACAATTCTTTTATCAAAATTCATCATGTTTTTTGATCCGAGAAATGCTAAATCTTTAATATCGTTAACTGATAAATTGCTTAACGGAGATTTCAGGTTTGTTTTGTACGTACCTTCATAGCCTTTTCTAACTTCGTCATGATCAAATTTAAACACGGAAAATTTTGATGCTAGCTGAGCATTATTGACAGCAATATCTATACATTCAAGAATATGTTTTTCATCAAGAAATGGAGTGGCATAATAAGAAAATTGTCCATTTACCATCACATCAATCATCACTCCTCTAGTAGCATTGCGCTGTACATTGTCTAAAGAAAACTTTTTAGTAGAAAGAATGTTTTGTTTTTCTTCAACATAACGAAGACCAACCCATTCTGCTTTACTATTTGCTTGTGATAATATTTTCTTAAAATTCATTTTTTATGTCAAAAATTCATACAATTTTGCTACAATTTGAAAAAATGGCAATGCTTAAAATTAATTTATGCCAAACTTGCATATCCTTTTCAATTGGCACTCCATTTGCAACTATAATACCGTAAATATTAACTATTGAACGGAGAATAAAATGAGTTTAATAAAATGGAAACCATTAAACAATGAAATAGATACATTTGATAATATTATTGATCAATTTTTCAATGACTTATCATATGATCCACGTTTTTCATTGATGAATACGAATAATGTTTCAAATTATTATAATGAAAATGAAAAAGAATATTATTTGACTATGGATGTTCCTGGAATGTCCAAAGACGATATTGAAGTAACATTCGATAGCAATCGTTTAAAAATTTCAGGACAAAGAAAGTCTGATAAATATGATTCGTATGAATATGGTAAAATGGAAAGAACCTTTAGTGTTCCAAGCAATGTTGAAACAGATAAAATATCTGCAAAAATTGATAATGGAGTATTAAAAGTTCTGCTTCCAAAAGCAAAATCATCACTCGGTAGAAAAATTTCTGTAAAATAATTCTAACCGATTGAAAAAAAAGAGGGGCTTTTCGCCCCTTTTTTTTTAATATCTATGCATGATATATAATGACATTCTTGAAACAATCGGATCAACTCCTGTCGTAAAATTAAATTCCATTGGAAAAGACCTTGAATGTAATCTTTATGCAAAAATAGAAATGGTTAATCCTGGAGGATCTGTAAAAGACAGAACTGCCTTTAGAATGATTGATCATGCTGAAAAAGAAGGTCGTATTAAGCCAGGAGATACACTAATTGAAGCAACATCTGGTAATACCGGAATTGGATTGGCTTTAGCTGCTGCTGTAAGAGGATACAAACTCATTATTTGCATGCCTGAGAAGATGAGCATGGAGAAAGAACTTACTATCAATGCCTTAGGTGCAAAAATAGTACGTACTCCGACTGAGGCAGCCCATGATGATCCAGA
>LUMP01000686.1_pt1 | contig 11094 bp, 14 predicted proteins | sample 729641 | NCBI WGS metagenome assembly LUMP01 (sample SAMN03860260, study PRJNA289734) | marine metagenome | biome: seawater column; feature: ocean; material: water; isolation source: Red Sea water column Station 12 - depth 47m | place: Saudi Arabia: Red Sea | collected 2011-10-15 | depth 47 m | reverse complement strand
TCATTTTCTGTAAGTGATGATGTAATTATAGATGAATCCAATGGACCTGTTTTTATTTCTAAATCAGCAATTATAGAACCATTTGTAATTATTAATGGCCCTGTATTTATTGGTGATAATTGTTTAATTAAATCTCATTCAAATATTTCAAAATCTATAATAAACCATGATTGCAAAATTAAAGGTGAGGTGCATACCTCAATTTTTCAACCATTTGCTAACAAAGCTCATGAAGGTTTTTTGGGGCATAGCTTCATTGCGTCTTGGGTAAATCTTGGTGCAGGTACCACAACAAGTAATTTGAAGAATAATTATTCGAATGTTTCAGTAAAATGGAATGGAGAATTAGTTGATACTAAATCCATTTTCTTTGGTTCAATCATTGGAGAGCATGTAAAAACATCAATTGGTACTAACCTGAATACAGGAACAGTCATTGAAATGGGATCTAACATTGTCTCACAATCTTTTCCTCCAAGATATATTCCAAGCTTTTCATTTTATTACAATGGCAAGATTTCAAAAATCACTTTTGAAGACTTCAAGGATGTTGCTTTAAAAGCAATGTCCAGAAGAAATGTTGATTTCTCCTCAATAGAAGCCACTTTTTTTGATCTTTACAAAAAAGATTGACACAATACCAAACAAATAATATCTTCGAATCAATATGAGCACGTTTGATTTAAATAGTATTGATGAAGTAATCACTCCATGCTGTGACGTTGAAGTAAAGACTTCTGATATTGGCGATAAATTAAAATGCCCAGCCTGTGGTATGAATTTAAAGCAAAGAATTTTCTTACCGTTCCTCGAATATTTAATGGAAAATGGACATGTAGAAAATTTAGATTTCTTTGATTTAGATTTATATAATCAAGATAAAGAGTCTTTAGATAGTGAAGATGAAGAATATGAACTAGACAAATATGAAGTTAAAAAAGATAGCTTAAATATTTATGAAGATGATTCGAAGTTTGGAGGGAATAGCACGGTCGCAGCCGAAACTTCAACTTCAATAGATGAGTCTGCTGTTTCTAGTGATTGGACAAAATTTGCTACAGAGGATTCAGAATAAAATTCTTTCAATAGCTTCATAATAATACTAAATTGGTTAAACCGAAGATTTATCAGGCTATAAAAAATGCGAAAGATTGAAAGACTTTCCCCCGCTTATCAACTTTCTTTTATAGCCTGTTTTTTTATAATTATTGATTGTTTAATTTAATTTTTAAGGGTTATATTAAAAACAGACTGAATAGTCGGTTTTTGAAAAAAAAATGAAAATAGCAGTATTAACAAAAGCAATTCCGAGTTACGAATCCAGTATTAGAGTAGACAGCTCTGGTAGTTGGATTGATGAGTCCGTTGTTAATTATGTTGTCAATGAAAGTGATTCATTTGCTCTGGAAGAAGCATTACAAATTAAAGAAAATGCTGGTGGAGATTCTGAAGTCGTTGTTGTTACTCTTGGGTCTGAGGCCAATACTTCTAAAGTAATTAAAGATGGATTAGCAAAAGGCGCAGATCGTGGAATTTTTATTAAAAATGAATCTACCACAACTGATCCACTTACAGTTGCAAAAATTTTCGCTGATAATTTAAAATCTGAAAACTTTGATTTGATTTTATCTGGCTTACAATCAGACGATATGGGTTCTGGACAAACTGGTGTTTTAATTGGAGAACTACTTGAGATGTCAACAGCTACACTTGCTATTGAAACTCAAGTTGAAGGCGATAAAATTAAAGTTAAAAGAGAACTGGAGTCAGGATGGTTTCAGTGGGTAACACTTCCTTTCCCTTCAAGTATCTCAATTCAGTCTGGTATTAATGAACCACGCTACCCTTCGCTCAAAGGAATTATGGGAGCAAAAAGAAAAGAATTAAATACTCTTGAATCTTCTCCTGAATCTCAAAGCCAAAGCTTTGTAAATCTATATGTTCCAAAAAATGAGAAAGTCACAGAAAAAATTGAAGGTGATGCAGATTCAATTGTAGCTAAGCTAATGGATATTTTAAAAAATAAATTAAAGGTTATATAATGGTATTAGTTGTCTTAGAAAACCAAAGAGGTAAAATTCATCCTTTTAGTCTGGAGGCAGTAGCAGCAGGACAGAAGTTTGCAAATGAATTGAATTGTGACTTATCCATATTATGTATTGGTGAAAAAGTTGATGAATTAAAATCTCAAGCACAAAATTTCAAAGCGAACAAACTTATTTCAGCAAAAAATGAATTAATTGATATGTATTCTGCTGACGGATATTCAAAGGTCCTTGCAGATGTAATCAGTGAACTTTCTCCAAAATACATTTTAGTAGGCCATTCCTACATGGTCAGAGATTTTGTTCCAAGAGTGAGCGCAAAGCTCAATATACCATTTGTGAGTGACATTATTTCTGTAGATTTTAACAATGGTAACCCACATTTCTCTAAACAAGTTTTTAACGCAAAGCTTGCAACTAGTATCGAATTATCCTCAGATCAAGCTCTGCTAAGTTTTCAATCTGCAGCCTTTTCTAGCGATGATATTGAACAAGGAGGACCTGGGTCTGAAGAAGAATTTAATGTTCAACTATCTGATAGTGATATTAAATCAAATAGTGAACCTGAGTTTCAAGAATCATCTACCGGGGTTGATTTAACAGCAGCAGAGCTAATTGTTTCTGTTGGAAGAGGAATTGAAAGTGAAGAAAACCTCCCTACAATGCAATCTTTAGCTGATGCGATGGGTGCAGAAGTTGCTTCTTCACGACCGGTAGTGGATATGGGTTGGTTGCCTCCATATAGACAGGTTGGTAGTTCGGGTCAGGTTGTATCTCCTAAGTTATATTTTTCTTGTGGTGTTTCTGGAGCTATTCAACACGTTGTTGGTATGAAAGGTTCAAAAAATGTATTGGCTATCAATAAAGATGAAGATGCCCCTATATTTGAAATTGCTGATTATGCCGTTATTGGTGACGTACTTGAAATTGTGCCTAAATTGACTGAGGAAATTAACAACAGTAAGTAAGAATCTCTTATGTTACAATTTTCTCTTGTAGAACAAATAGTCTTAGCTGTTTTCCTTTTGTCTGGTATCTCTTTTTTCTTATATCACTTATTATTGAGACTTAAAATTGTATTAAAAGGAAAGTCTGACTTTAGTGTTGAAGAACTACCTAAAAGAATTATTAGAGTTTTTGATGAAGTCATCTTGCATAAAAAAGTTGCCAGTGGGAAAAGAAAGTCTGCTGGTATATTGCATGCTCTTGTAATGTATGGGTTCATTTTTTTCGGACTGATAACTATTAATCATTTTGGAATGGCTTTTGGATTTCCAATTTTTAGCGATTCTTTCAGACATACATATTTTCTTATTTTTGGTGCACCATGGGCAATTTTATGCACCATTGGTATTTTAGGATTAGCATATAGACGTTTTGTTATTAAGCCAGAAGCGCTCGGAAAATTCTCAAGCACTTCTGCATTAGTTTCAGTTTTTATTGTCACACTTATGACAACCTATTTAATTGATGAGCTTCATATTTTATCTGGAGCAGCAGAAAAGTTCAATTGGTGGTTGCATTCTGGAGTAATTGGTGGATTTTTATTTTTAATTCCACAATCCAAGCATATGCACCTAGTATTATCACCTTTCAATATTTTCCTAAGACCTTTTGAAGTTCCAAGTCATGGTGCTATACCAATTGATATGGAAGCATCGGAAGAAGAGCTAGATAATTTATTACTTGATTTATCAAGGCTTAGTAAAGATCAAGCCCTTGATATTTTTACATGTGTCGAATGTGGAAGATGTACTGACGTTTGTCCAGCTAATAGAGGTGGTGGAATTTTAAATCCAAAATATCATTTTATTTTAGACTTAAAAGATCCAATGCTAGAAAGTGGAGATGTTAATGTAGTTGATAAGATTAATGTTGAGGCAGGATGGGAATGTACTACATGCCAAGCATGTACAGAAGTTTGTCCTGTAGGTAATCATGTTGAGAAAGCAGATGAAATAAGAAGTTTCCAAGTCCTTGCAGAAGGTGATGTTCCTCAAGAGTATCAAAAGCTTTTAAGAAATCTTCAAGAAACAGGTAATACCGAAGGATCTTCATCTAGCGAATTATTAAACGAATTACCTGTTTATACTGCTGATAAAGAGCTAGTACTTTGGCTTGGTTGTTTTGCTAAGCATGCAATGGATCCTAATTTTGTAAGTTCAGTTCGAAATTTTGTAAAAATTCTTGAATCAGCTGGCGTTACTTATGGTGTACTGAGTAACGAACAATGCTCTGGAGATCCTGCAAATAAATTAGGAGATAAATTAACCTATCAATTATTAATGGATCAAAATGTCGAAGAATTAAATAAAGTAAAAAATGTGACAACAATGTGTCCACATTGTGTTGTTAATCTCCAAAAAGAATATAAAAAATACCATGAAATCAAGTATGAGGTTAAACATCATACCCAAGTAATTTCTGAATTATTAGAAGAGGGAAGAATCAATATTAATCCAGGTTCATCCTCGAAATGCTATTAAAGCAGCAGCTCCTGAATTTTTTGAATTGGATGAAAGCGGTAAAGAAACTTTATGCTGTGGAGCAGGTGGTGCTTTATGGTGGAAAAAAGACAGCGGAGAAGGTAGAACTCATCTTTTAAGAGCAGAGCAGGTAATCGAATCAAAAACTGATACAGTAGTTACGGGATGTAATTTTTGTTATGGAATGATGAACCAAGGTATCGGACCCTTAACTCCAGCAGGACAAGAAGAAATTAAAGTTAAAGATGTCGCAGATATTGTAGCAGAAAATCTTTCTTAAGAGTTTTTAAAAATATCAATTGCCGAACAAGGCTCACCAAAATAAATACGTTTTGCATATTTAGTTAAGTTAGCTGTGATAATTAAGTATGCCCATGTGGGAACTGCTGCTTTTGAACATCCTTTGATAATGACTTTTTGATCTTGATATTTCTTCCAGTCAATCAAGGAAACTTTTTCTCTAAAATCTTTTTCTTTAATAATGCCTTCAGTTAAAAAGTCATCTAGATTTATATTTTGCATTACTTAATAACCTGTATCGCTTTATTTATTTTGTCTACAAGAAAATCAACTTCTTCAAAGCTGTTATAAAAATAAAAACTGGCTCTTGCACATGCTGTGATGTCCAGTGCTTGCATTAATGGTTGACAACAATGATGGCCAGATCGAATGGTAATTCCTTCGTAATCTAAAAAGTGTGCTAAATCTAGAGAATGAACAGGAATACTTGTCCAAGTAGACTCAGTCATAGTTACAGTTTCAATAATACCTCCACCGGTTTGATATGGACGCATTTTTTCCAAGATTTCTTCTTTACCATATAAAACACCAACTCCGGTTGGGCCGAACATTTTATGACCAGAGAAAGCATAGAAATCACAATTAAGATCCACAACATCCACTTTCATGTGAGGAATGCTTTGACATCCATCAATCATGATTTTTGAACCATTTTTTTTAACAATATTAGTAATCTCTTTAATTGGATTTATTGTACCAAAAACATTAGATGCGTGAGTTATGCTAACCATTTTAACATTTTTATCTAAAGAGCTTCTTAAATCATCTAAATTAATAGTTCCTTGTTCTGTTGATTTCAAGTATTTGATTTTAGCACCTGTCTTATTACAAATTATTTGCCAAGGAATAATGTTAGAGTGATGTTCCATATCAGTAAGCAAAACAACATCGCCTGATTTTAAATTATCATATCCCCATGATTCAGCTACAAGATTGATACTTTCTGTAGCACTTTTAGTGAAAACTATTGAATTTTTTGATGCTCCAATGAAATCTGCTAATCTTTTTCGACTATTTTCGAAAGCATTAGTAGCTTTTTCACCTAATTCATAGACACTTCTATGTATACTTCCTCCAAATTTCTCATAATATTCTGATTCAGAATTAATTACTTGTTTAGGAGTCAAACTCGTTGCAGCACTATCAAGATAAACTAAAGTTTTTCCTCGATTTTTCTCTTCAAGATTTGGAAAGTCTTTTCTGATATCTAACATAATTATTTAATAGAGACCAAGTTGTAATTTTGCTGCATCGCTCATCATATCTTGATTCCACTGTGGCTCCCATACGAGCTCAACTTCAACTGCTTTCGCCCCACTAAGTGATAATAATTTTTGTTTTACTTCATCAGCAATTACAGGACCCATTCCACAGCCTGGAGCAGTGAGTGTCATTTGAATTAAAATATTTACTCCACCTTCTTCTTCTTTGATTTCACAATTATAAACTAGGCCAAGATCAACAATATTTACAGGAATTTCAGGATCATAACAGGTATGTAAAACATTCCACACTTCTTCTTCATTAGCAAAGTTGTTAGAACTTAATTCTCGTTTTTCTTCACCAATTTTTTCACCATCTATACCATTTAATTGGTACATATTCCCTTCAACAACTATAGTATAATTATCTCCTAAGGATTGAGAAATAATACCTGTTTTACCTTTAGCTAATGTTGTTCTGATTCCATCAGGAACACTGTGAACTACTATATCTTCTAATATCGTAAACTCTTTATGCATCATTTAATTCCTTTTTAATGTAATCAAGCGACCCTAGAAATCCATTTTGTCTCTGGCTAGATATTGCAGGACCAAGATTTAGCCATTCAAAAAGACTACTACAATCATCAAAACTATCTATAAAATTAATTATACTCTTTTTTTCTGAATTATTAAAACCAATTTGAAGAATTCGAAGCAAACCTTTAACAATTGTACTTTCTGAAAAAGCTTTGATTGTTACAAGATCATTGTCATATCCAAGTTTTAACCAGGTTTGAGAGGTGCAAGCATGAATTTTTCTATCTTCAGTTCGATCAGACTCGTTGATGTAATCAAGCTTTTTGCCCAAATCAATTAAATATACCAACTTGTCTTGTCCATCTAAAATAGAAAAGCCATCACGAATATTTGCGAGATTATTTTTTATATTATCCATCAATCCAGCTATCCAAAGCAATTTCGGATATATCTTGGAGCGATGAAAGAGAAAAGTCGTCAATGACTTCTTTTGCAAAAGCTTTAATCAATATTTTTTGAGCACTTGAATAGTCAATGCCCCTAGCACGTAAGTAAAAAATGCTATTTTCATCCAAAGCACCTGTTGTTGATCCATGTCCACATGAAACATCATCAGCATAGATCTCTAGTTGAGGATTTGAAAATGCATTTGATTCAAGTGAAAGAAGGAGATTCTTATTTGACTGATTTGAATCAGTTTGTTGCGCTCCTTCGGAAACAATAACTTTACCATTAAAAACTGCTGTAGACTTATTATCCAAGATATTCCTCACATGTTGAAAGCTTGTACAATGTTCAGCGTTATGATTGATTAATATGTTATTATCTACATGCTGCTCCTGCTTACCAAGATTTAAAATATTGATTTTAGCATCACTACCAACGTTATTAAGATCAACTTCAATAAACTCCTTGTTAAAGAAAGAGCTTTTAACCATAGAATCAACACTTAAGGCAACATCTTTTTCGATTTGATAATAATTGTATGATAATGAATGTGTTTGCGAGTCATCATTAAAAGATTTTCCATATTTTAAGATTGAAGAATTTTCGCAAATAAATTTGTTTAGCTTCAAATTAAATATTGAATAGTTTTCTTTAATATCTTCTTCAATGATAGAAATTTCTGATCCTTCGTTAATATGAAAAATATTGTAAGAAGATACTCTTTCGTTCTCACCATTTTCAAAAAAATAATTTTTAATATTAATTACTTCATCAACAACTGAATTTTTTTTAAATGAAAGATAATTTCCATTTTCAAATTCAGATACTCCAAGATTAAACATAGATTCATTCAAAAAATTTGCTGAGCAATGTAATAGTTCTTCATTATCAATCTCATTTAAGTTTTTAACCTCAAGTAAATCAGAAAATTTAAAATTTTCTAATGAATCTATATCAAGTACTCCATTGATGAATACAATTGATAATTCATCAGATTCAATTTTTTGCTTTTCAGCTTTAGAAGATGATTTATTAAAATTTTTGAAATTTTTGGATGAAGTAAATTTCCAATTTTCAAGTTTCTTGCTAGGCAAACCATTTGCATTAAAGAATTCTAAGCTATCTTTTTTGATTGAGTCTATCATTTTATTTTTCTAACCAAGAATATCCGTCTTTTTCAACTTTTTCTACAAGAGACATGTCTCCGGATTCAACAATTTTTCCATCAATCATTAAGTGAACTACATCAGGTTTAATATAGTTTAGTAAACGTTGATAGTGAGTAATAATCAATACAGAATTATCTTCATTTTTAAACTTATTTACACCTTTTGCAACTGTTCTTAATGCATCAACGTCTAATCCTGAATCAGTTTCATCTAAAACTGCTAATTTTGGATTTATAGTTAAAAGTTGTAGGATTTCACTTTTCTTTTTTTCTCCTCCAGAAAAACCATCATTAATAGATCTCTTCAAAAAAGAATCATCTAGTCCAAGCTCAGATAATATTGCTTTAGCATTATTCAAAAATTCTAATGCATCCATCTCATCTTTGCCCTGATGTTTTCTATGAGCATTTAATGCTGATCTTAAGAAATAGGCCATACCTACACCAGGAATAGCAACAGGGTACTGAAAACATAAAAATATACCTTCCAAAGCTCGATTTTCTATACTCATCTCAGTAATATCAGTATCATTCATAGCAATACTACCGCTATTGACTTCATAAGCTTCGTTACCAGCAATTACATTGGCTAATGTACTCTTTCCAGAACCATTTCTTCCCATAATTACATGGACTTCTCCAGCTGGTATTTCTAAATCAATACCTTTCAATATTGTTTTATCATCAATCGATGCTTCTAAATTCTTAATTTTAATCATTTTATTATCCTACGCTATTTTCAAGGGTTACTTCAATTAATTGTTTTGCTTCAACAGCAAATTCCATGGGTAATTCTTCAAAAACTTCTTTGCAAAATCCATTTACAATCATTGAAACAGCATCATCAAGCTTTATACCTCTTTGATTGCAATAGAAAAGTTGATCTTCACCAATACTAGAAGTGGTAGCTTCATGCTCCATTTTTGCTGATGGATTTTTTACATCAATATATGGGAAAGTATGGGCCCCACACTTGTCTCCAATCAAAATAGAATCGCATTGCGAGAAATTTTGAGCATTTTCTGCATTTTTTAAAATTTTAACCCCGCCGCGATAAGTATTTTGACCTTCACCAGCGGATATACCCTTAGTTATAATGGTGCTTTTTGTATTCTTACCAATATGAATCATTTTGGTGCCAGTATCAGCTTGCTGTTTATTTTTTGTCACAGCTACCGAATAGAATTCACCGACACTATTGTCTCCTTGCATGATTACGCTTGGATATTTCCATGTAATTGCAGAACCAGTTTCAACTTGAGTCCATGAAATTTTGGAATTATCCCCAAGGCAATTTCCTCTTTTTGTAACAAAATTATAGATTCCACCTTTACCTTCTTTATCACCAGAAAACCAGTTCTGAATAGTGGAATACTTAATAGTAGCATCTTTGTGTGCAACAAGTTCTACGCATGCAGCATGTAACTGATTTTCATCTCTCATGGGTGCTGTACATCCTTCTAAATAGCTTACATAACTACCTTCATCAGCAATAATGAGAGTTCGCTCAAATTGACCGGTGTTTGTAGCATTAATTCTAAAATAAGTTGATAGCTCCATTGGACAACGAACACCTTTTGGTATATAAACAAATGAACCATCACTAAAAACAGCAGAATTTAAAGCAGCAAAATAATTATCAGTTGCAGGTATAACTGAGCCCAAATATTTTTTTATTAATTCAGGATGATCTTGAACTGCTTCCGAAAAAGAGCAAAATATTACACCATGTTTTGCAAGCTCATCTTTAAAGGTAGTTGCAATGGATACACTATCAAAGACAGCGTCCACAGCAACACCTTCTAATCTTTTTTGCTCATCAAGTGAAATACCTAGCTTATTGTATGTTTCTAAAATTTCAGGATCAACATCATCTAAACTGTCATTCTTTTTTTGTTTAGGAGCAGCATAATAGCTTAGTGCTTGATAGTCGATTGGCTCATAATCAATTTTTGCCCAAGTTGGTTCAGACATTTTTTTCCAATTCTTAAATGCTTTCAGTCTCCATTCAAGCAGCCATTCAGGTTCATTTTTTATCTTAGAAAGTTTAGCTATGACCTCTTCATCTAAACCTGGTTCAAATTTTGTTTGATCTACATCTGTTGTAAATCCATATTTGTATTCTTGCTCGAGCGTTTTGTCTATTACCTGTTGATTTTTATCTACCATAATTATGCTGAAAAGCTAATACCGCAACCACATGTTCTTGTAGCATTTGGATTATTAACCTTAAATCCTCCGTTAAGTAAATCTGTTGAAAAATCTATTTCACAACCTCTAACATATATCCAACTTTTAACATCACAAAATATTGAAATTCCGTGGCTATCAAAGACTTTATCAAATTCTTGTTTTTCACTTTCAAATGTTATTTTATATGACATACCAGAGCAGCCACCAGTGTCGATTGTTACTCTGATACCTTTTGTATCAGTTTCTTCATTCTTGATGATATTTTTTAATCTAGAAGCAGCTTTTTCAGTAATACTAATTTTTTGATTTTTAAGTTCTTCACTCATTATAATCCTAATTTTACTTTACCTTCCTCTGTCATCATTTCTGGGTTCCATGGCGGATCAAATGTAAGTTCCACATCAACTCTTGAAATGGAATCAATTGATGTCATTTTATTCTTAATATCATCAATCATATATTGACCCATTGTGCATCCAGGAGTAGTGAGAGACATAACAATGTCTACCGAGAATTTTTCACCTTCTTCATTGATTTTCAAGTCATAAATTAACCCAAGATTCCAAAGGTCAATTGGAAGCTCTGGATCGTTACATTGCTTGAGTACTTCAATTACGTTATTTTTAACATTTTTCATATAAGGGAAGGAATTTAATTACCATAAGATTTATGTCCTATAGTTTTAGAAAAATTTTAATTTTCATACTCATTGC
>LUMP01000954.1_pt1 | contig 11136 bp, 8 predicted proteins | sample 729641 | NCBI WGS metagenome assembly LUMP01 (sample SAMN03860260, study PRJNA289734) | marine metagenome | biome: seawater column; feature: ocean; material: water; isolation source: Red Sea water column Station 12 - depth 47m | place: Saudi Arabia: Red Sea | collected 2011-10-15 | depth 47 m | reverse complement strand
TGTGAATATGGAAGTGTGTTTGTTAATGAAATTATGACACTTGAAACATACCCCTATGTTCACCATATTGTATCCAATATTAAAGGCAAATTGAGAAAAGGAGTCGGAATCAAAGGTATTGTCAACGCTTTGTTTCCTGGTGGAACAATAACGGGATGCCCTAAAGTTCGATGTATGGAAATTATTAGTGAATTGGAGCAGATGCCAAGAGAGGCTTATACCGGATCTGTAGGATATATAAGCAACAATGGTAAGATGGACTTCAATATTCTGATTAGAAGCTTTATTCATCAAGAAAAAACCCTAACTTTTAGGGCAGGGGCTGGAATAGTCTATGACTCAGATCCTCAAAGTGAGCTAGCCGAAACCAGGCATAAAGCTCAAGGTTTAATTAAAGTTTTTCAGCAATAGGCTTTAGGGCTTAAATTTTGAAGTCATTGGATACCTCCTTTCTTTACCAAAAGCGTTCGTGCTAACTTTTGGTCCTGGTGCTGATTGACGTCTTTTGTATTCATTCCTTAGAATCAATGAGGTAATTTTATTGACATTTTCAGCGCTGTGTCCATGAGCAATGATGCTTTCAGCAGATTGTTTCTTTTCAACAAATCGCATTAGAATGTCATCCAAAATATCATAAGGAGGAAGAGAGTCTTGATCAACCTGATCTGGCGCCAGTTCCGCAGATGGGGGCCTAGTGATAACTCTTTCTGGAATAACCTCAGAAATTGTATTTCGATATTTAGATAGTCTATATACCATTGTTTTTGAAATATCTTTCAGTGGAGCAAAACCGCCACACATATCACCATAGAGCGTTGCATAACCAACAGCCATTTCGGATTTATTGCCAGTTGCAAGAACAATTTTATGATGCTTATTAGAAAGAGCCATAAGTAGGGAACCTCTGACTCTTGATTGAATATTTTCTTCAGTAGTATCAACGTTAGTATTTTCAAATAAATCAGACAATGAAGTATTAAAAGAGTTCACAATAGAATGGATATCAATACTTGAAAATTTAACTCCTTGAGTTTTAGCTTGAAGTTCCGAGTCATTTAAACTAATTTGAGAAGTATATTGATAGGGCATCATTACAGCATGAACATTTTCAGCTCCAATAGCATCAACAGCGATTGCAAGAGTAAGAGCAGAGTCGATACCACCTGATAGACCAATTAAAGCTCCACTAAAAGAATTCTTTTTAATATAGTCTCTTGTTGCTAATACGATAGCGGAATAAATATATTCTTCTTCATTCACAAACTCACGAGGCAATGAAGTCTCATTATGAAAAGCACAAATCTCTTGAAAAGCAGGCATTTCAAGACTCAACTCTCCATGATTGTCTACGACAAAAGAATTTCCATCAAAAACAACCTCATCCTGACCACCAACCATATTGATATATAAAAATGAAACACCATAATCTAAAGCATATTTTTTGCAAATATTCATTCTTTCAGAAATCTTATTTAGTTGAAAGGGAGAGGCATTTAAAGAAACGACCATATCGATATTAGATTTACAAAGTTCTCTAATTGGGTTATCAACCCACTGATCTTCACAAATCAAAACTCCAATTTTCGTGTTTTGACATTCAAAAACTAAAGATTCACTCCCTTCAGAAAAATAACGCTTTTCATCAAATACACCATAATTAGGAAGTTCTTGCTTATTGTAGATATTTTGAACCTTATTGTTTTGAACAAGGTATGCACTATTATATAAATTTCCATTACTATGACTAGGGGCGCCAAACAATAAAGAAATATTAGAAGGAATTAAGCTACATAAATTATCAATCTCTTGTCGAACTTGATAAATAAATCCATCACGCAACAAAAGGTCTTCTGGAGGGTAACCAGTTAAAGCAAGTTCTGGAAAGACAATAAGATGAGCACCCATTTCACTAGCTTCAATAGTCAATTCAATCATTTTTTTTGCATTTAACTCAATATCTCCAACAATAGGGTTAATTTGGGCGATTTGAATTTTGATCGGCTCAGATTCAGAAAAAATTTTATCTAGCTGCTCTTGCCAAAATTTAGCCTTCGAATTATTACCACTTGAAATTGCATGCTCTAATTTGGTATTTGCAACAACTTCAGCAGGATCGATATCAAGAATGTTGGCAAACAACCAGGCATGGGTTTCACTCAAAGCTGCTTTTCCAGAGCTATATTTACTAAGGTTTGATTGATTAATCTCGTATTCTTTAGCTATTTTGTAATCAGAAAAACCTGTTTTATCGCGCACCATAGCAAGATATTCAGTAGTTTTTTTATGCATAGTATTCGTTAATTTAACTCAATATTAGTTATTTTATACCACTACAGTTAAAAAATAACTATAGTTTAAATAATTTATGAAAGATAATTGCATGTAAATAATAACTAATTTATATATAAGTAACTGATTTTAATAAAGAAATTAATATATTTTATATTCTAACTATTTCACTATTTTTCGCATTTATAGATCAATAAGGCTTTAAAAAATAATAAAAATTTTAAAAAAATTAGTTGAATATAATTCAACTATTATTAAACTATCTTTTATATAAATATTGTTTTAATAGGATAAGCAGGCACACACAGGTTGAATTGATTTAAATTTTTTTTACAAATTAACTAGTATTCATTCTTGAACTAGTGATAAAATTTCTGTAATCCTCATTCAATTGTGAAGGATTTTTATACTTTGAAACTCATTAAGGAGATATATATGAAACAATTATTAAAATTGTCTGCTGCTTCATTGTTAGTAGTTGGTGCTCTTACTGTACAGGCTTCTACTTTAAGCGACGTTCAAGCAAAAGGCTACGTGTCTTGTGGCGTATCAAAAGGTTTGGCAGGATTTTCAGCTGCTGACTCTGCTGGTAATTGGACTGGTGTAGACGTTGACGTTTGTCGTGCTGTTGCAGCTGCAACGCTTGGCGATGCACAAAAGGTTAAGTTTGTACCTTTAACTGCTAAAGAGAGATTTACTGCTCTTCAATCTGGTGAAATCGACATGTTGTCAAGAAACACTACTTGGACAATTACTCGTGACGCTTCTTTAGGATTGAATTTTGCTGGTGTTAACTACTATGATGGACAAGGATTCATGGTTAAGTCTTCTCTAGGTATTTCCAGTGCAATGGAATTAAGTGGTGCTGCAGTATGTATTCAAGCAGGTACAACTACTGAATTAAACCTTGCAGACTGGGGTAAGGCTAACGGTATCGAATACAACTCAGTTGTTTCTGACACAAATGCTCAAACTCTAACTAACTATGATTCTGGACGTTGTGATGTATTAACAACTGATGCTTCTGGTCTATATTCAATGCGTGCTGCTGCAAAAGATCCTTCTGAGCACGTAGTACTTCCAGAAATTATTTCTAAAGAGCCATTAGGACCTGTTGTTCGTCAAGGTGACGATCAGTGGTTCAACATCGTAAGATGGTCTCTTAATGCAATGATTACTGCTGAAGAGCTTGGAGTAACTAGTGCAACTGTCGATGAAGTTACTAACAACCCTGAGCGTGAGCGCTTAATGGGTCGTTCTGGTAGTACTCATGAGTATGTTGGACTAACTCCAGACTGGACTTACCAAATCGTTAAGCAAGTAGGTAACTACTCTGAAAGCTTCGAGCGTAACATTGGTATTAATACGCCGATTGGTATTGCCCGTGGTGTGAATGCACTATGGACAGATGGTGGAATTCTTTATTCACCTCCATTTAGATAAGCAATTATCTAGTTAGAACCTAAACCAGCCTGCTATACTTTAGCAGGCTGGTTTTTTTTTACATTTTTCTAATTCTTTTACCTCCAATAAAAGATCATTTTTAGTAAAATTTGCATATTAACCTTACCTAATCTTTTATGAAAAAATTAATCCTCGAATCTCTCGGAAAATCTCAACATAGAGGATTAAACTTCCGTGATATGCTCTACAACAATGAGGCAAGAGCATTTTTCTTCCAAGTTGTGACCTTTGTCCTGGTAATAGGGCTTTTTTATACTGCAATTGGAAACCTCTTTCATAATATTGAAGAGAGAGGGATTAATACGGGTTTCACTTTTCTCAAAAATAGAGCTGGATTTGATATCCTACCATTCCTTGGTAACTATGTAGTTGACTACACGCCTGAATCTTCGAATTTTAGCGTTTTTTACGTTGGACTTATAAATACTCTTATAGTAGCTTTTGTAGGCATAATTCTCTCTACTCTGATTGGCCTATTTATTGGTATCGCAAGACTTTCAAGCAATTATCTCGTTGCCAAACTAGCAGGCGCTTATATAGAGCTTTTTAGAAATATACCTATTCTCTTACAGATTCTGTTTTGGTATAACCTATTTATTAACCTTTTTCCCCATCCAAAACAAAGTTTTGCTTTCTTTGATATTATTAATTGTTGGAATAATTGCCGCCTATTTTGTAAAAAAACACTTTAAGAAAAAACATGATTTAACTGGAGTTTATACTAGCACTTGGCCTTTCTCAGTTGGCTTAATTTTGGGTCTGCCAGTCCTGGTTTTCCTGGCTCTTGGATCTCCACTTCAATTTGATATTGCTGTATTAGGCAAATTCAATCTGAGAGGCGGTATGAATGTTGTCCCTGAGTTCCTGGCATTAACATTTGCGCTGAGTGTTTATACAGCAACCTACATTGCTGAAGCTATTAGATCGGGTATTGAGGCGGTTGATAAGGGCCAAAAAGAGGCTGCAGCTGCAATTGGCCTTACGCCTACACAATCACTTAAGTTAGTTATATTGCCGCAAGCTCTTAGAGTAGCAATTCCGCCGACAATTAACCAGTATTTAAACCTTACTAAGAATTCATCACTCGCAACAGCAATTGGATATCCAGAGCTTATGAGTGCGTTTGGTGGAACTGTTCTTAATCAGGTAGGGCAGGCGGTTGAAATCCTTGCAATGGCAATGCTTGTTTATCTAGTTATTTCACTATTTATATCCATATTGCTGAATTATGTTAATAAAAAAATGGCCATCCAGGGAAGATAAGTATGCCAGTATTTGATCAACAAGAAACAAGAAAACCACCAGTATCTCAAATTGGGGCCGTAGTTTGGCTTAAAACTAATTTATTTTCAAGCTGGATTAATTCTATCTTAACTTTCGCTTCACTCTACTTGCTCTACATAATGATTCCACCATTATTGAATTGGATGATATTTGATGCAAGTTTCAGCTTCGGTACCGTTAATTTCTTTGGCTTTGAGATTAAGTTTAGTGAAGAAATGGCTACAAACGATAATTGTGGCAGGGTTGGTGCCTGTTGGCCATACATCTATGAAAAACTCTACATGTACACTTATGGCTTCTATCCAAGAACTGAAACTTGGAGACCTAATACTGTATTCGTTCTAACAGGGCTGCTGTTTGTAATAATACCTCTAGTTAAAAACTATAAATATAAGAACAGAGTTACCTTATCTTTAATTATTTTTTATCCTTTAATCTCCTATGTACTTATAGCTGGTGGATTTGGTATTCTAGCGCCTGTGCCTACTGATCAGTGGGGTGGTTTGCTTCTAACATTAATTATTGCTTCAGTAGGTATTATCGTCTCTTTTCCAATTGGAGTGCTATTAGCGCTCGGAAGGCAATCTAATTTAAGAATAATTAAACTATTTTCAACCCTGTTTATCGAATTCATTCGAGCTGTTCCATTAATTACAATCCTATTTATGGCTTCGTTTGTTCTGCCATTGTTTCTGGAATCAGGAAATTATTTTGATAAGCTCTTAAGAGCTCTAATTGGAATAGCACTCTTCCAGGCAGCATATTTTGCTGAGGTAGTCAGAGGAGGGCTACAAGCAATCCCAAGAGGCCAATATGAGGCAGCTGATGCAATTGGATTAAGCTACTTTCAAAAAAACGTACTAATAATTCTTCCTCAGGCGTTAAAAATATCAATTCCAAATATTGTAGGATCTTCAATTTCATTATTTAAAGACACAACGCTTGTATTGATTATTGGTCTATTTGATATGCTTGCAATGGTTAATTTAACGAGCAATGACCCATATTGGCTTGGAAGAGAGCCTGAAGGGTTTGTGTTTGTAACCATGGTTATGTGGGCTATACTATATACAATGTCTCGTTATTCAAGAAAACTAGAGTTACGATTTAACACTGAAAACAAAAATTAAAGGTTAAAAAATGAGTGATAAAAAAACAAATATCATTGAAATATCTGAACTTAATAAGTGGTACGGAGACTTTCACGCGCTAAAAAATATTAATTTAGAGATTCAAGAGGGTGAAATAATAGTTGTATGTGGCCCATCAGGCAGCGGAAAATCAACATTGATACGTTGTGTTAACTTTCTAGAAAAGTTCCAAGAAGGCTCAATTTTGGTCTCAGGAACGGAACTTACAGATGATGCGCAAAAAATAAGGAAAATTCGAAGTGAAGTATCTATGGTGTTTCAGCACTTTAATCTGTTTCCTCATTTAACAATATTAGACAACCTAACTCTGGCTCCTATTTGGGTACACAATGAAACCAAAGAAGAATCAAGGGAAAAAGCCTTAAAACTACTAGATAGAGTCGGGATCAAGGACCAAGCTGAAAAATACCCAAATCAGCTTAGCGGTGGTCAACAACAGAGGGTTGCGATAGCAAGGTCATTATGTACAAATCCAAAAATAATGCTATTTGATGAACCTACATCGGCATTAGATCCAGAAATGATCTCAGAAGTTTTAGATGTAATGATAGAGCTAGCCAGGGAAGGAATCACTATGATTTGCGTGACTCACGAAATGGGATTTGCTAGAAAGGTGGCAAACAGAATTATCTTTATGGATGATGGGCAAATAGTTGAAGAAAATGATCCAGAAAACTTCTTTAATAATGCAGAGTCTGACAGACTACAACTATTTTTAGATCAAATACTTACTCATTAAAACTTATTAATTAGTGCTATTTGTTCTATAGAACCATAAAAAGGTTAGAATGGGTATTGAAATTGGACGAATAAGTTTTCAATTTGAACTGAAGTGTATTAAATAGAATGCAAATGTTTAAGTTCTTAAAAAAAGATAGGCCAGCACAAGAATCAATAGAAGAAGTCATTAAAACAGATGACTGGACAAAGGATATAAAGCGCAGCAAGAAGATAGGAAGTGAAGTTGAGCAGCTATCCTTTATATATGATTCTGAAAGCATAAATGAGGATAAAGGGACTAAGAAGGGACTAAGTAGGGACCATCTTAAAATTCTCAAAAACTGCAAGGAAGAAAGTACCGCTTTAGAGTTAATGAAAATTTTAAAGCGAACAAATAAATCTAAATTTAAGATAGCAATAATTAATCCATTAATTGATCATCAATTTCTCGAACTAACAATTCCAGAAAGTCCGAGAAGTCCAAGTCAAAAATATAGGCTCACCGGCAAGTTTGTTAGAAGAAGAGTGAGAGATTGAGCTATGTTTTCTTCAAAACATGCTTTTTTTGCTAATATTCTGCATTTAAATACCCTTTTCCTTTAAATTTTAGATTTTAGATACTTTCTTTAATTTGGCTACAACTTATTTGGATATATAAACAATAGTTGAAAAATGGAAGTATTTCGAGGTCATTATATAAGTCATTGTTTTTTATTGATTTATCTTTGTTTTTGACGTTTTTTTCATATATTTTATTCGTATAATTTATATTATGTTGAATTACCTATAATATAAATAAATATATGGATAATAGAATTCTTAGTCCCGCCCTACTTTATTAGCTTTATGGACTCTTTTTACTTAGTCCCAATCACGTACTATGCCTGAGAATAAAAGAAATTATTTGTTATTGGCTTCCTTAATATTAATTTGGGGTTCATCCTTTTTACTCACAGATAGATCTTTGTTATTTTTCTCTCCGGAGGAAGTTGTCACCTATAGGTTGACTATTGGCGCCTTATCCATGTTGCTTATTTCTTTAATTTATAGCAAATCCCTTTTTGTCTCTATTCGACCCTGGTTTCATTTTGCTATTTATGCTGTAGTTGGAAATATCCTGCCATATCTGTTGATTTCTACTGGTCAAATGTCAATTACCTCGGGTATGGCTGGACTTCTTATGGCAGTAATGCCACTTGTTACACTTGTTCTTGCGCATTTCTTGCTGCCTAACGATAAACTTAATATTTTCAAATTTATTGGTTTTGTTTTTGGTATATCTGGTGTTCTCTTTATTCTTGGTCCTTCTATAAATAATGGCTCGAATTCTACAATTGGGATTTTGCTGGTTCTCGCAGCAGCATGTTCCTACTCCATTAACACCATTATTGCTGCGCGTTTGTCCTCCTATGATCCTATTGTTACTAGTACATGTGTCTTAATTCTTGCATCTGTAATTTCGTTTCTAATTTGGCCAGAAACTTTAAATATTTCTTTTACTGAAATACCTTTTTTAAGTGGCTTTTCTCTTATCTTATTGGGTGTCCTTCCAACAGGAATTGCTGCCTATATTTATTTCATTATTATTAATTCAGCCGGTGCAACTTTTTTAGCGAACATTAACTATTTAATTCCTGTAGTTGCTTTTTTTCTTGGCGCAATTCTTCTTGGTGAGGAAATTCTTTTACAAAATATTATTGCTTTAATATTTATTATCTCTGGCATATTTATTTCACGAAAAAATTCATAATTTTATAAAAAAAATATTTTATATAAATTTGTTTTTTTTCAAATGCTTATCCAAAATCTGTCCTTGATTTTTTTAAATACCCTTGCATCTATTTTATTTATATTCTATATTTAGTGTATATTTATCTCTTGAAGCACTAAATGTAGTACCTTTTTAGGAGTTGAGTTTGAACCAGGAAATACAGGCAATAAAGGACAATGCCGTTGATCAAGAAATTTTAGTTACCAAAAGAGATGGTTCGAAAGAGTCAATTGATTTAGAAAAAATTCATCGAGTTGTTCATTGGGCATCACAAGATCTTGAAAATATTTCTGTTTCTCAGGTTGAAATTAACGCACAATTAGCTTTTTTTGATGGAATTAAAACTGAGGATATCCATGAAACTATTATTAAATCAGCAGCTGACTTAATTTCTACAGATGTCCCAGATTATCAATATTTAGCTGCGCGTTTAGCTATTTTTCATCTCAGAAAAAAAGCTTTTAAATCTTTTACACCTCCTCCATTAATTGATCACGTAAAAAAGCTAACTGATTTAGGAATTTACGATAAAGATATACTAAAAAAATACAACGCCTCTGAATTCAAAGAGCTTGATAATTACATTGATCATTGGCGTGACATGAACTTCTCATATGCTGCTGTAAAGCAACTTGAAGGCAAATATTTAGTTCAGAATCGTGTTACAGGTGAAATTCATGAATCCCCTCAAATGCTTTATATGCTTGTCGGGATGTGCTTATTCCAGGAATATAAAGGTAAATCTAGATTAAACATTGTTAAACGTTTTTATGATGCTGCATCAACCTTTAAGATTTCATTACCAACCCCAATTATGGCAGGTGTTAGAACGCCAACTAGACAATTTTCCTCTTGCGTTTTAATTGAATCTGATGATGATTTAGACTCCATCAGTGCAGCCTCTGGAGCCATTGTTAAATATGTTTCTCAACGTGCTGGAATTGGTATTAATGCTGGAAAAATTCGAGCCTTGGGTAGCCCAATTAGAGGCGGCGAAGCAACACATACCGGCTGTATTCCGTTCTTTAAACACTTTCATACAGCTGTTAAGTCATGCTCACAAGGAGGTGTTCGAGGTGGTGCGGCCACCCTATTCTATCCATTATGGCATCTTGAAGTTGAAAGCTTAATGGTTCTCAAAAACAATACCGGTACCGATGAAAACAGAATTAGACATTTAGATTACGGTGTCCAATTTAACGGTCTAATGTATGAGCGTTTTCTTAAAGATGAGAATATTACGTTATTCTCTCCAAATGATGCACCCGGTCTCTATGATGCTTTTTTTGCAGATCAGTCAAAATTTAAAAAACTTTATGAAAAATACGAAAAAGATGATTCTATTCGTAAACAACAAATTAACGCGCGTGAGCTTTTTGCATTATTTATGAAAGAGAGGGCTAATACTGGACGTATTTACCTTCAAAATGTTGACCATTGCAATACTCATGGAGCTTTCGATCCTTCTCAAGCCCCTATTAAGCAGTCTAATCTGTGTATGGAGATTACACTTCCAACAAAACCTCTTTATTCCGTCCAGGATGATGCAGGAGAAGTTGCTCTTTGCACCCTCTCAGCAGTAAATTTAGGAGCTCTTGAGAGCCTTGATGAATTAGAAGACATCACTGACATAATTGTTCGGTCACTGGATTCATTATTAGACTATCAAGACTATCCTCTGAAATCTGCTGAAATAACAAGCAACAATAGAAGAACATTAGGTATTGGTGTAACTAATCTAGCTTATTATTTAGCTAAAAATGATGCCAAATATTCTGATGGCTCAGGAAATGATTTAATTCATAGAACATTTGAGGCGCTCCAATATTATTCTTTGAAAGCATCTAATAAAATTGCTCAAGAGTTTGGCCCCTGCCCTCTTTTCTCTGAAACTCAGTACGCTAAAGGCATAATGCCGATCGATAGCTACAAAAAAGATATTGATGATTTTTGCAATACAAAATTAGAACTAGATTGGGATACTTTGAGAAAAGATATCCAGGAGAAAGGCCTCAGAAACTCAACTTTAACAGCCCTTATGCCATGTGAAAGCTCTTCTCAAATCTCTAATTCAACTAACGGTATTGAGCCGCCTAGGGGATTTATATCGGTAAAGCAATCTAAAGACGGAATACTAAAACAAGTTGTACCCGAATATGAGAAGCTTCACAAAAAATATGAGCTTCTTTGGGATATTAAAGATAACGAAGGTTATCTTCAATTATGTGCAATTATGCAAAAATTTGTTGATCAATCGATTTCAACAAACACTCACTATGATCCTTCTCAATATGATGGAAATAGAGTTCCTATGAAACTCTTTCTTATGGATCTACTCAAGGCTTATAAGTATGGAATCAAAACGCTTTATTACCATACAACAAGGGATGGAGCTAGTGACGACCAAAGCATTGAAAAGAAAGGGGATGATGATTGCGAAGATGGAGTTTGCAAACT
>LUMP01000334.1_pt1 | contig 11181 bp, 9 predicted proteins | sample 729641 | NCBI WGS metagenome assembly LUMP01 (sample SAMN03860260, study PRJNA289734) | marine metagenome | biome: seawater column; feature: ocean; material: water; isolation source: Red Sea water column Station 12 - depth 47m | place: Saudi Arabia: Red Sea | collected 2011-10-15 | depth 47 m | reverse complement strand
TTAATTTTATTAACCCTTCTTTCGTGCCTTCCTCCTTCAAACTCTGTGTTTAAAAAAACCTCTGCTATTTTTTTTGACTTTTCTTCACTAATAAACCGAGCCGGCAAGCTTAAAATATTTGCATTGTTGTGTTGTCTGGCTAAAGACGCTATTTCTTCTTCCCAACATATTGCTGCCCTTACGCCATTATATTTGTTAGCGGTCATGCTCACACCGTTGGCAGATCCGCATATTATTATTCCAAAATCATAGTCCTTAATGTTTTTAGCAAGAGGGTGAATAAAATCTGGGTAATCACAGCTTTCTTCTGAGTCAGTTCCTACATTTTTAATATTATGTCCTTCTTTTTCTAAATGTTCAACAAGGCTCTTTTTTAGCTCTGTCCCTGCGTGATCGTTTGATATAATAATGTTCATAATTTGTTAGTAGTTGTTAATAATTTTGAAAGGTTTTCAAATGTTATGGATTTTATAAAAACTCTCATTTCTTTTTAACAAAATTAATGTATTTATTGACACGCTTTTTTTAAAATTTTATTCTCTTTATAAGTTATTAACTATAAATGATAACTATATATAGTATTGACTTTCAATTATTTAATATTACAGTTAGATGTTTATAATATTTTAATATCTCAATTAATTTAAAAACATAAAAATTTTATTGTACATATTAACACTATATAATAATCATAATAACTTTTAAATATATTTTATATGTTGTTATGTATAAATAAAAAAATGTTGATATAGTTTAAATCTTTTTTTAAAAGTAATTTAGCTAACTATTGATGAGAAAAATAATTCCTGAAATTTTTACTAAAAAACTTTTATCTCTTTTTGTAGAAAACAAAAAGAAAACGTACAACCTTAAACAAGTTAGGTTTTTTATAAATTCTGTTGTTGATATTAAAACACTTCGAATTATTCTTTACGATTTTGTAAAAAGAAACTACTTAGTAAATACAGGAAACGATAAATTCAAATACAATTTAAAGTTTAAACTTTTAAAAGGAAGAATAGAAAAAAGATTATTAGTTGATATTGAAACAGGCGTTGAATTTAAACCAAGAAGAAGCGAATTAAGAGGAATTTTTGATAGAGAAATAGTTTATTATTTTATTGATAAAAGAAGTAGTGTGAGAATTTTTTGTCATGCCAGCAGAGAGGAAATTAGACATGTAGGTAAGGTGGTTTTTAAAGAGAATTAACTTTTACAATTGATCCAGTAGATGCAAAAGATTTTGATGATGCTATTTCTTTAAAAAAAATAAAAGAAAACTTTGAGGTGGGTATTCATATAGCAGATGTTTCTCATTATGTAATAAAAGACTCTATTATAGACAAAGAAGCAGTTAGAAGAGCAACTAGCGTATATCTTTCAGATAGAGTTGTACCAATGTTGCCAGAAGTTTTATCAAACGATAAATGTTCTTTAAATCCTCATGAAGAAAAAAACGTTTTTTCTGTGTATGTGACTTTCGACAATAATTATAATATTATAAACAAAAGCATAAGCAAGAGTAAAATAATTTCAGATGAAAGATTTTCTTATGAAGAAGCACAGTTTATAATTGAAAAAGAAAAAAACATTATACCTAAAGAATTAACCATTTTAAATAAAGTAAAAAAAGTAAAAAAAGAGATAAAGGAAGCTGTTATAATTTTGAATAAAATAGCAGAAACATTAAAAACAAAAAGAGCAAACAAAGGATCAATATTTTTTAATAAAGAGGAGGTAAGATTCAAAGTAAATGATGAAGGAGAACCAACAGGATATTATGTGAAAAAACAAAAAAAAGCAAACTTTCTTATTGAAGAATTAATGCTTTTAGCTAATGTTTCTGTTGCAGAAAAAATTATTGAAAGCAAAAGAAAGGGAGTCTTTAGAATTCATGACAAGCCGGACGAAAAGAAAATTGCAGAAATAGATTCTTTTATTAGAAGGCTGGGATATCAAATAAATATTTCTAACTCTAAAGAACCCAATAAAACCATAAACAAACTTCTAAAACTAATTGAAGACAAACCTGAAAAAAACATAATAGACATGATGGTTATAAGAGCTATGAGTAAGGCAAAATATAGCTCTCAAAACATAGGACACTTTGGTTTAATGTTTGAAAACTACACACACTTTACCTCCCCAATTAGAAGATATCCAGACTTAATAGTTCACAGAATTATAGACGATATAATAAACAACAGAACAAAAAACATAAACGATCTTGAATCGTTGTGTTTACATTGTAGCACAATGGAGGAAAAAGCAACAAAAGCAGAAAGAGCCTCTATAAAACTTATGCAAGTAAAATATCTTTCTGACAAAATTGGACAAACCTTTAATGGTGTGATTTCGGGCGTTAATGAAAGAGGAGTTTTTGTGGAGTTAAAAGAAAATAAATGCGAAGGTTTTGTAAGAATGAAGGATATTCCAGGGGACTTTTATAACTTTGACAGAAGGTCTAATACAATTATTGGTCAAAACACTTTGGCAGAGTTTTCGCTTGGTGATAATGTAAGAGCGGTTGTTTTAGAAACAAACCTTGAAAAAAAACACATTGATTTAAAACTTATAGAACAATAAATGTTGCACTATTCTACACACCTGAACCCAACATCAAAACTTTGGGTAACCTTTGTTCATGGAGCAGGAGGAAGTTCTTCAATTTGGTTTAAACAAATAAGAGCTTTTTCCAAACACTTCAATGTTTTAATGGTTGATTTAAGGGGTCACGGAAAATCAAAAAGAAGTTTTTTTAATGCCTTTAAAAAAAAATACACATTCGATACTCTTGCTCAAGATATTGTTCAGGTTTTGGACAAAGAAAAAATTAAATCATCTCATTTTGTAGGCATTTCTTTGGGCACAATTCTCATTAGACAGATAGCTGAAATGTATCCAACACGAATCAAAAGCATGGTTATGGCAGGCGCAATTATGAAGCTGAACGTTCGTTCTCAAATTTTAATGAGGTTTGGAAACGTTTTCAAATCATTGGTTCCTTATTTATGGATTTACAGGTTGTTTGCGTACATAATAATGCCTAAAAAAAACCATAAAGAATCAAGAAGTTTGTTTGTAAGGGAAGCTAAAAAACTTTATAAAAAAGAGTTTATGCGCTGGTATAAACTAACAGCCGACCTAAACCCTCTGCTAAGGCTTTTTAGACAGGTTGACATTAAGATACCAACCCTTTATTTAATGGGAAGCGAAGATTATATGTTTTTACCAAGCATTGAAAAAATCTCTAAATCGCACAAATCGGCTAAGCTTTCAGTGGTTCCAAATTCAGGTCACGTTGTAAATGTAGATCAGCCAACGGAGTTTAATAATAGAGCCATTTCTTTTATCAGAAGCCTTTAAATAGTTAGAATAAAAGAGTACTTTTATTGTTCTATAAAAAACAATGGCTGATTATATAGACGCGGTAGTATTCGGTTTTATTCTTTCCTTCTCTTTCGGTCCCATCTTTTTTATATTGCTGGAAACCAGTATAACCAGAGGAATAAAACAGGCGGTTTTTATGGACTTTGGCGTTATTGTTTCAGACCTTCTTTTTTTCTCGCTGGCTTATTTTGGCGCAAGTAAAATAGCTACAGAAGAAAATCAACCAGCTCTTTTTTTGCTAGGGGGTGTAATACTCTCTGTTTATTCAGTTATCTCATTTATTAATAACGCTGTCAAAAACAAAAAAATAAAAAAAGAAAAAGCAGTTGAAGAAACAAGGCTTTTTAAATATGTTGTTAAAGGCTTTCTTCTTAACATTATTAACATTTCATATTTGGTTATTTGGGCTGGTGTGATTGTTTGGTTTGGCCCTAAGGTTGAGATGAGCCCTGTCAAAATTTGGACCTTCTTCTTTGTTTCTGTTGCTACATACTTAGCCGTTAATGTTTTAAAGTTTCTTCTTTCTAGCAGGCTTAAGTCAAAGCTTACCGATTTTGTTCTTTTTTACATTAGACAAGGGCTTAACATTTTAATACTAATTTTTGGCATTGTTCTTATTTTCAAAGGAGCATAAAAAAACCCCTAAGAAGGGGTTGTTTTTAGAGGCACCGAGCGGATTCGAACCGCTGTACAAGCTTTTGCAGAGCTCTGCCTAGCCACTCGGCCACAGTGCCTTGAGGAATGCAAAAGTAAAATATTTTAACTAATTGGGTCTCTTTTTCTCAATTTCTACACGAACCTTTTCTACATCTCCTTGAATAGGAGGGTTTATTTTTGTGACAGAAGCCTTAACGCTTTGAATATTCAAAGAAAGAGCCATAACGCTATTACAAATTTTCTCACAAACCGTTTCTATTAGCTTACAAGGAACAGACATATGGTCTTCTACTATTTTGGTAACATCGCAATAATCTATGGTCTCGTTCAAATCATCGTTGCCCTGAAGCTTTTCATTTTCTAATAAAACAACAACATCAACTTTGTAGTCTCCGCCAATTATAGTCTCTTCAGGCAAACAACCATGAAACGAATGACAACGAATGTTTTCAACAAAAATTTTATACATATAGCAAATATAAATTTTAAACCAAAAGGAGAATTTAATTACCTTTGAATTTTTATGAAAAAAGCCAAAAACTTTATCGAACATATCATTGACGAAGATCTTAGAAACGGCTTCGATAAAAGTAAATTAAGGTTTAGGTTTCCGCCAGAACCAAACGGCTACCTTCACATAGGACATGTTAAGGCTATTGTATTAAATTTTGAATTAGCTAAAGAGTATTCAGCAAAAATAAATTTGCGTTTTGACGACACCAACCCCGAAAAAGAGGAACAAAAGTATATCGACGCTATTAAAAATGACATTAAATGGTTAAACTATAGCTGGGACAACGAGCTGTATGCTTCAGATTATTTTGAAACCCTACATGCCTGGGCAATGAATTTAATTAAAGAGGATAAGGCGTATGTAGACTCACAAAGCTCCGAAGAAATTGCAGAACAAAAAGGAACCCCGACAGAGCCAGGTGTTGACAGCCCTTTTAGAAACAGACCCGTTGATGAAAGCTTGTCAATGTTTGAAAAAATGACCAATGGAGACTACGGGCAAGGTGAAAATGTTTTAAGAGCAAAAATTGATATGAGCTCACCAAATATGCTCATGAGAGACCCTGTAATTTATAGGGTTATAAATAAACCACACCCTAGAACCAAAGACAAGTGGGTTGTTTATCCAATGTATGATTGGACACACGGTGAATCAGACTATATTGAGCAAATTTCTCATTCTCTTTGTACGCTTGAGTTTAAACCTCACAGAGAGCTGTATGACTGGTTTTTAGACCAAGTGGTTGACCCTAACAAAATCCGTCCTAAGCAAAGAGAGTTTGCGAGACTAAACTTAAGCCACACGATTACTTCAAAAAGAAAGCTTTTACATCTTGTTGAAAACAATATTGTTGATGGATGGGACGACCCAAGAATGCCTACTATATCAGGGCTAAGAAGGAGAGGGTATTCACCAGACGCGTTAAAAAAGTTTGTAGAAACAGCAGGTGTCGCTAAAAGAGAAAATATCATAGAAATGTCTCTATTAGAGTTTTGTGCTAGAGAGGATTTAAATAAAAAATGTAATCGATTAATGGTTGTTCAAAACCCAATAAAAATTACTTTGACCAATTATGAAAACAAAGAGGAGGTCTTAAGTCTTCAAAACAATCCCGAGAACAACGATGCCGGATTTAGAGAGGTTATGTTTTCAAAAGACCTTTATATTGAAAGAGAAGATTTTATGGAGGACCCACCAAAAAAGTTTTTTAGGCTGTCAGTTGATAATGAGGTTAGACTTAAAGGCGCATACATTATAAAAGCCAACAAGATAATTAAAGATAATACAGGAAATATTACAGAAATTGAATGTACTTATGACCCAAAAAGTAAAAGTGGAAGTGGCAGCCCCGAAAGTCAACGTAAGGTTAAAGCAACACTTCATTGGGTATCGCAACCTCATTCTGTTCCGGTTGAGATTAGAGAATACGATAGGCTGTTTAACCACCCTTCGCCTGGCGACTTTGACACGTCTGAACTACACACAATCTTAAATGAAAAGTCAGTGAAACACTATAACGGTTTTGGTGAAAAAATACTAGAAGAGTCATCAGTTGGAGACACTTTTCAGTTTCAAAGAAAGGGGTATTACGTGTCAGACGTAACCTCAAATAAAAACGGCCTTGTTTTTAACAAGACCGTAGGACTTAGAGACAACTATAAACAAAAACCAACTACTTAGTTTCCTCGTCTTCCTTTTCTTTAGCCGCTTTTTTCATTTGTTCCCCAATTTGATTACTTGCAGTAAATGAAGCAACCATGTTGTTTAACATGTCTGATCCAGATTGTGGAGAATTTGGCATAAGAATAAGATTACTATTGCTTTCTGATCCGACAGACTGAAGTGTGTCATAGTGTTGTGTAACAACAATTAGAGCTGAAGCCTCTTGAGAATTAATGTCCACCCCGTTTAGCACTTTTACCGAATCTTCTAACCCTCTGGCAATTTCTCTTCTCTGATCAGCAATACCTTGTCCTTGAAGCCTTTTGCTTTCAGCTTCTGCTTTTGCTCTTTCAACAATCAAAATTCTCTGAGCATCACCCTCAAACTGAGCAGCGACTTTTTCTCTTTCAGAAGCGTTAATTCTGTTCATAGATTCTTTTACTTGAGCATCAGGATCAATATCTGTTACTAAAGTTTTAATAATGTCAAAACCATAGTTTTGCATAGCGTCGTTCAGCTCGCTTTTGACTGCAACAGCAATATCATCTTTTTTCTCAAAAACATCGTCTAGGATCATTTTAGGGACTTCTGCTCTTACAACATCAAACACATAAGAGGTGATCTGGTCTTGAGGGAAATCTAGCTTATAGAAAGCATCGTAAACCTTGTCTTTAATCACCTTGTATTGAACAGACACTTTAATTTTAACAAAAACATCATCCTTAGTTTTTGTTTCTACAACAACGTCAAGCTGCTGAATCCTTAAACTTAATCTTCCAGCAACCCTGTCAATTACAGGGATTTTAATTTGAAGACCAGAATGTCTGATGCTTACAAATTTTCCAAATCTTTCAACTATTGCAGCAGACTGTTGTTTTACAATGAAAAACGTCCCAAACAATAGAAGGATAAATAAAATAGATAAAATAGGCACTAATAAATAATTCATAAATAAGTTATATTACATTACATGGTACTTTGTTATACCAAGTAGTAAAATTAAAAAAAAATTTCAAATATTCAAGACTTTAGAAGCAATTCTTTTTGCTACTCATTTAGTCGTTTGTTTAAAACAGACAACCTGCTTACAACATCTTCATTCCCAAAAAAAGCAATAAGCTCAAACAAGTCAGGTCCTTCAAGTTTCCCCACCAAAGCAACTCTAATTGCAGGCATTGTCTTTCCAGGCTTAATGTTGTTTTCCGACAGCTTGTTAAATAACCCCTCCTTTATTTTAACAGGCACCACAGCTTTGTTGTTTTCAAAAAACCGCAAAACAACTTCAAGGCTCTTTTTTGTTTCTTCATTGCTCACTTTTGAAATAGCTTTTTGATCAAATACAGGCTGGTCTAGCAAGTAATTAAAAGATTCTTTTAGTCCAACAAGTTTTTCTAGTCGAGGCTTAATCATCACAGCAATTTTAGAGGCTTTTTTAATTGAAACATTCATTTCTTTTGAAACTATTTCACTTAGTTTTTCGTTGCGCATCGACTGAATATGTTGTGAGTTTAACCACAATAGTTTTTCCGGATCAAATTTTGCCCCCGACTTATTTATACCATTAATATTAAAAGACTCAATAAGCTCGTTTAATGAATAAACTTCTTTTTCGTCTTCATTGCTCCAGCCTAAAAAGGCCATATAGTTATTTAATGCCTCTGCCAAATATCCTTCTTCTTTAAAGCCTTTGTAAACCACGCTGTTTTCTTCCCAATTTAAAGGGTATACAGGAAAACCAAATTTTGCACCATCTCTTTTTGAAAGCTTTCCTTTTCCTGTTGGCTTAAGGATTAAAGGAAGATGAGCAAATAAAGGCTTCTCCCACTCAAAAGCTTCATATAATAAAACATGTAAGGCTAATGAAGGCAGCCACTCTTCACCCCTAATCACGTGACTAATTTTCATTAAATGATCATCTACCACGTTTGCCAAATGATATGTAGGCATGCCGTCGCTTTTGAATAATATTTTATCGTCAATTTCTCTGGTTGAAACCGAAACTTCCCCGCGAATTAAGTCTTTACACTTTACAATTCTGTTTTCTTCAGTCATAAACCTTACTACATAATTTCCTTCTTTGATTTTGTTTTCAAGTTCTTTTCCAGAAATGGTTAATGAGTTTTTAAGCTTGTGTCTATTGTGGGAATTGTATATAAAAGTTTTTCCTTTTAGCTCATGGTTTTTTCTATGCGCGTCTAGCTCCTCTTTGGTATCAAACGCATAATATGCTAACCCTTTCTCAATTAACTCATCAATGTGTTTTGAATAAATAGCTTTTCTTTTACTCTGATTATAAGGCCCGTATTTACCTCCTTTTTTTGGAGATTCGTCACAAATTATTCCAGCCCAGGACAAAGAGTCTTCAATATATTTTTGACTTCCTTCAACAAGCCTTCCTTGATCAGTATCCTCAATTCTTAATATAAGCTTACCATTAAGCTTTTTTACTATTAAATAATTAAACAGCGCTGTTCTTAATCCTCCTATATGTAGAGGGCCTGTTGGGCTCGGAGCAAATCTAAGTCTAATGTTTTTACTCATCTTAAATTACAAAAGTAAGCTGTTGAATTTAATATTCGAATGTTTTAAGCTTTTTTCATTTTTTCAGGAACCAAAGGGTCCATAATAAAAAACCATAAAGGAGGAACAAAGCTTAAAAGAATTGAGGCAGGGTAACCATAAGGAAGCTGAGGGCTCTCTTCATAACAGTTTAACAACTGATATTTTTTTGAAGACTTGTAGTGGTGGTCACTATGTCTCGTTAGCTCATAAAGCACTATTCTTCCGATGTTGTGATTTGAGTTCCATGAATGATAGGTTTGAACCCTCTCATATCTTCCCGAATCGTTTTTAAATCTTCTAAGACCATAATGTTCAATATAGTTTATGCACTCTAAAAACAAAAAAGCAATTATGCCAACTATTATTGAAAACGCTAGAACTTTTGTAGAGAATAGTGTAAACACAACAAATAAATACGCCGGCTGAATAATATGATACCATAACATGTCGTTTTTGATTGAGAAAAAACCAAGTTTTTTTAATCTTAATAGCTCCATTTGTTTTTTCCAAGCATCAACATATTGTTTTGAAACTGAGGTTATCCAAAACGAATAAACCGATTGACGATATTTTGCCGTTGCACCATCTTCAGGTGTGGCGACATTAATATGGTGGCCAAAATTGTGTTCAATATAAAAATGCATATATAAACAAGGCATGAAAAGCGCCTTTCCAATAAATTTTTCATAATATTTATTCCTGTGACATAGCTCGTGGGCAACATTGATCCCATTAGTTGCTAAAAGAATTCCAGTAGATAATGAAAGCCCAATCATTTCCGTTGTTGTGTATTCAATGCTTTGGACCCTGCTGAAAACAAGAAAAAGCAGTCCAAAAACTATAGGCAGGTTAATGTACAGCATCCAGTCAAAAACTCTATTTATTTTTTTTTCTTTTATTTCTTCTTGTTCAAGGTTTTTATGGTCTTGCCCCAAAAACGCATCAAGAAAAGGGATTATTACAAAAGCATAGATTACTGCAGCGTATGTTCCAGCACCAAACGACATAAATGAAAGATATGCCGAAACAGGAATCGTGTAAGCAAACAAATACTTTAAGTCCCTCATGTTTCAAATATATAAATTTTGACTTTTTTTCTTTTATTTCCTAATACTATATTTGCCTCAAATTATGGCTATAGATTTTGTATATAATATTGATTTTAAGCTAAATAACGAGCTAACACATAAGGAGTGGCTAGTTAAAGCTGTTAATCTAGAAGGGTATTCTTTACAAAACATAGTGTATGCTTTTTTTGACGATGAAGCGCTTAAACAACTGAATACCAAGTTTTTAAATCACAATTATTATACAGATGTTATCTCGTTTAACGACTCAGATGATCACTCTCTAAAAGGAAATATTGCGATTTCAATCGACAGGGTTAAAGAAAACGCCAAAGAGTTCTCTTCTTCTTTTGATGATGAATTAAGAAGGGTAATGATTCATGGACTGCTTCATTTTATGGGTTATAATGACCAAACAGAGGATGAAATTAAAGTAATTAGAGCCAAAGAAGAAAAAATGTTACGTTTGTTCCACGTGAAACAATAAATATGTTCCAGAAAGAATACGATGTTATAGTAGTAGGCGCTGGCCATGCAGGAAGTGAAGCTGCAGCAGCTGCAGCAAACATGGGGAGCTCTACTTTGCTCATTACAATGAATTTGCAAAACATAGCTCAAATGTCTTGTAATCCTGCTATGGGTGGAATTGCAAAAGGACAAATAATTAAAGAAATTGATGCTATGGGTGGATATAGCGGCCTCGTTACAGACTATAGCTCCATACAATTCAAAATGCTAAATAAATCTAAAGGGCCTGCTATGTGGAGTCCTAGAGCCCAGTCTGACAGAATGATGTTCTCGCTTAAGTGGCGTGAAATGTTAGAGGCCACGCCAAACCTAGACTTTTATCAAGATTCTGTAGTGGGTCTTCTTGTTGATGGTTCGGCTGTTGTCGGTGTAGTTACGCAGCTTGGTATAAAGGTTTATTCTAAGTCTGTTATATTGACTAATGGAACTTTTTTAAATGGTTTAATACACGTTGGGGAAAAACAGTTTGGCGGAGGAAGAGCTGGAGAAAAAGCCTCATTGGGTATTACGGAAGAGCTTATAAACCTAGGCTTTTCATCTGGAAGAATGAAAACAGGAACTCCGCCAAGAGTTGATGGAAGGTCCTTAAACTATAACAAAATGGAAGAACAACCTGGAGACGAAAACCCAGGAAAGTTTTCTTTCTTACCCTCAACACCGACCCTTACAAAACAGCGCAGTTGTTATATTACATATACCAATAACTCAACCCACGAATTGTTAAAAGAGGGTTTTGATCGATCACCTATGTTTAATGGAAGAATCAAAAGCGTTGGGCCAAGATATTGCCCATCTGTAGAG
>LUMP01000352.1_pt1 | contig 11186 bp, 10 predicted proteins | sample 729641 | NCBI WGS metagenome assembly LUMP01 (sample SAMN03860260, study PRJNA289734) | marine metagenome | biome: seawater column; feature: ocean; material: water; isolation source: Red Sea water column Station 12 - depth 47m | place: Saudi Arabia: Red Sea | collected 2011-10-15 | depth 47 m | reverse complement strand
AGTACATTTTTTAGATCATTCCTCTCATATTTACCGATTATTCTTTTGTTTTTTTCAGTGTTTAATGAATTTGATTTTAATTATTTAAAATTAGATTATTTTTCATTTAATTTTATTTTCATTTTAATTTTTTTTTGGACACTAAGAAATCCAGATTACCTAGGATATTTTTCAATTTTTTTAGCAGGAATTGTTAATGATGTAGTAATTGGTATTCCAATAGGAATAAGCAGCTTTTGTTACTTATTAATCTGTGCCATTACTTCATATATTAGACAAATTACATTAAGTCCAAAATTTATAAATGATTGGCTTTCTTTTATTGTTGCTGTTTTGCTTATAAACTCAATTCAAGTAATAATTTTAGATTTAATATTTTTATATCAAGTAGACTATATGAGCTACTTGATAAACTCTGGTTTTACTTTTTTATTTTACCCATTATTTTTTATATTATTTAATATTTTAAACAGCAAAATTTCACTTAAAAAGAATGATTAAAGGAAATTCAGGAATTAGAAAAACAGACGTAATTAACAGACGTATGTTTATTATAGGTGCTGCAAAAATAATAATTTTTACAGGAATTATAGCTAGACTTTTTTCTCTACAAGTTAATGAAAATAAAAAATATCTTACTCTTTCAGACAAAAATAGAATTAGAGAATGGAAGTTACCACCTATAAGAGGGGATATCGTTGATTATTTTGGAAATATAATAGCTGGAAATTTAAAAGTATATCAACTTCATATAATTCCTGAACAAGTTGAAAACTTTAATTATTTGTTAACACGATTAAAAACTCTACTTAATTTAAGTGATAAAAAAATAGAAAAAATTGTAAAATTAAAAAATAAATTAAAACCTTGGGAAAGTATTATTGTCTCTGAAAATTTATCTTGGAGTGATTTTTTAAAGATAAATAATTATTTATATGATTTGGTTGGTGTCAAGCCAGTTATGACCATTTCAAGAAATTACCCTTTTAGTGAAGTCTATACACATATTTTAGGGTATGTCAGCCAACCTAACGAAGAAGAAATTCTTGCTAACGAAACAGTACAAGAAAGATTTGTTCCAGGAATGAAAATTGGAAAATTGGGATTAGAAAAAACTTTAGAAAACCATCTGATTGGAACGAATGCAATCCAAAGATATGAGGTTAATGCTTATGGAAAAAGAATTAATCAATTAGAACATCAAAAAGGTAAACAAGGTTTAAGAGTAAGATTAACAGTTGATACTGAAGTTCAAAAGGCTTGTGGAAAACTTTTAAATGATCGAGCAGGCTCTATTAGTGTTATGGATATTTATACAGGCGATATTATTGCTATGTACTCTTCTCCTTCTTATGATCCAAACAAATTTTTGTTTGGTATAAGTAATGACGATTGGGCGTTAATTAGAAATAATCCATTAAAACCTCTAGTAAATAAGACACTTTCAGGACTTTATTCACCAGGTTCTACAATAAAACCAATTGTAGCTTTGTCTGCTTTAGAAAACAAAATTGTTAGCCCAAGTTTTAAAGTTAAATGTACTGGAAAGATGGAGCTCTATGGACAGACTTTTCACTGTTGGAAAGAAAAGGGTCATGGATTTGTAAGTTTAAAAAATGCAATGAAACAATCATGTGATACTTATTTTTATGAAGTTGCAAGATTACTGGGTGTAGATCGACTAAATGTTACAGCTGAAAAATTTGGTCTAGGTAAAAAAGTATTAGGAGATTATTTTGATTTTGAAAAATCAGGTTTATTTCCAAACACTAAATGGAAAAAAAATAATCTTGGAAAAGGTTGGGTTCTTGGTGAAACATTAATAACTGGAATAGGTCAAGGTTATACGCAAACAACTCCTCTTCAACTATGTCTTATGACAGCGCAGATTGCTAATGGAGGCTACTCAATAAAACCAAGAATAATTGTTGATAATAATCCTATGCCACTTGAGGAAATAAAAAGAAAATTAAAAGAAGAAACTTTGCATACTCAAGAAAAGAAATTATTTAATGATCCCAGAAATATAAAAATTGTTCAAGAAGCCATGTTTAGTTCTACCAATGAATTATATGGAACCTCGTACAAATCTAGAATAGATGATCCAAAATACCAATTTGCAGGCAAAACTGGTACCGCACAGGTCAAGAGAATTAGTATGCGAGAAAGAGAACTTGATTTAAAAATCGAACAAATCCCCTATAAAGATCGTGATCATGCATTATATATCGCCTATGGTCCGTATATTAATCCTAGGTATGCATTAAGCATTATAGTTGAGCATGGTGGTTCGGGAAGTAGAACTGCAGCGCCAATAGCAAAAGAATTGTTCAAATTAATTATAGATAGAAACGATTTAAGAAATAAACAAAAAAACTTTGAGGAAATAAAAATTTAATGTTTCAACACGATAGATTAAATAACGAACTTACTTTTTGGCAAAAAATTAAAGAATTAGATTATATTTTGCTGACAAGTGTATTCTTGCTTTCAATATTAAGTTTATTTGTAATGTATTCAACAGATGGTGGTGAAATTCTTTTTCATACAAAAAGTCATTTTAGCAAAATTATATTTTTTTTTCCTTTAATGATTTTCATTGCTTTTTTTAACATCAAATGGTGGCATAATTTATCATACTTGTTTTATTTTGCTGTAATTCTTTTATTAATTTATGTTTCTTTTTTTGGAATAAAGTCTTCAGGTTCAAGAAGATGGATGGATTTATATTTGTTTAATTTACAGCCATCTGAGCTAATGAAGATAGCAATTATACTTTGCTTAGCAAAATATTATCACAGGATCAAAATTGAAAATGTAAATTCAATTACAAGCATTATGACTGTTGTAACTATAATTTTAATACCAATTATTATGGTGCTCTCACAACCTGATTTGGGAACTTCAATTCTAATCGCAGCTAGTGGATTAATTGTTCTGTGGTTGGGAGGTGTTAAGATAAAATATTTTATATATTCTTTTATAGTATTCTTAATATCATTACCTTTTGTAATTTCTTTCTTAAAGCCCTACCAAAAGTTAAGAATATTGACCTTTTTAGATCCTGATAGAGATCCATTAGGTGCTGGTTATCAGATAATTCAGTCAAAAATAGCAATCGGTTCTGGAGGTTTAGATGGCAAAGGTTTTTTAAAAGGTACTCAAAGTTATTTAGATTTTTTACCAGAGAAGCATACTGACTTTATATTTACTTTATTTTCTGAAGAGTTTGGATTTATAGGATCAGTAGCGTTGTTAATTTTGTATTCAATTATTATTATCAGGATTTTAAGAATTGGAGCCATCTCAAGAAGTAATTTTTCAAGATTGTTTTGTTTTGGATTTGCTTTTGCAATATTCATTTATATTGTTGTAAATCTTTCAATGGTTTTAGGTTTATTACCAATTGTTGGCTCTCCATTACCAATACTGTCCTATGGAGGTTCCTCTATGTTAGCAACTATGATCGGGTTTGGTATTGTTCTCAGTGCAAAGATAAATCATAAACAGATGATTGCTTAAATTATTAAGTTAAATTAAGCATAATTTGTCACTATGAAAATTTTATTTTTTAATTGTATAACATCTTCATGAATAAGAACATTAAGGTTGGTATAGTTGGAGCAGGAATTCAAGGTGTATCAAATGCACTGTTCCTTCAAAAAAAAGGATTTAATGTAACGATATTCGATAGAGATAATCCAGGCAGTCAAGCTGCATCTTATGGAAATGCAGGACATTTCTCACCTTATGCTTCACTTTCCTTAAATAGAACTGATGTCTTAGCAGATGTACCATCTATGTTATTAAGCTCAACAGGTCCTCTTGCTTTAAAATGGAATTATGTTCCAAAAATGATTCCCTGGTTCATGAAATTCATTATGAACACCACCAAAAGTAAGATGATGCACACCGCAAAAAATATGCATCAAATTTTAGATTTAGCTTTGCCAGCTTATGATGAATTATTTGATGAAATAGATTTGGAAGGTTTGGTAGAAAACAAAGGAATACTTTATATCTGGAATGATCAAGATCTAAAAAGTAGGGAATTAGAAATTAGAGTTAGAGATGAATTAGGTGTAAAGCAACAATTAGTAAATAAAGATGAAATTCATGATCTAGAACCTCATATTAAACCTTTTTATCATGCAGGTGTTTATTATCCCTATGCAAGACATGCTCGAAATCCAAAAAGAATTCTTTTAAAATTATTTGATTTATTTTTACAAAAAGGTGGAAAGTTTAACAAAGTTAATATTAAAGATATTAAATTTGATAATGAAAAACCTATTTTTAAAACTGATACACAAAGTTATGTTTTTGATAAAGCAGTAATTGCTTGTGGTGCTTTTTCTAAAAAATTAACCGATAATCTAGATGAACAAATTCCTCTAGATACAGAAAGAGGATACCATGTTCATTTTAAAAACTGTGATCATTTATTAAGTCGACCGGTAATATTTTCAAACCGTGGTTTTGGGATTACACCAATGGAACAAGGATTAAGAGTGGTTGGTACAGTTGAATTTGGTGGATTAGAAAATCCTTTGTCAAAATCTAGAGTTAAAAATTTAATTAACAATGCAAAATATATGCTTGGTGATTTACCCGAACATGAGGATGAATGGTTAGGATTTAGACCGACTTTACCAGACTTTTTGCCTGTTATGGGACCATCAAAAAATTATAAAAATGTTTATTATTGTTTTGGACATCATCATTTAGGATGGACTTTAGGCCCAATTTCTGGAAAGATTGTTTCAGGAATGATAGCGAACGAAAATACAAACCTAGACTTAAAACCATATAGCTCGCTTAGATTTAGTTAAGTGACTAAAGATAATAATTTTTTAGCTTATTTATATCTATTTTTAACTGTAACATTTTGGGCAGGAAATTTTGTTGTTGGAAAACTCGCAAGTTTTTATGAGGTTCCACCATTTTCACTAAATTTTTATCGATGGTTTTTTGCTTGGTTAATTTTAGCACCTTTTACAATTCCTGAAATATTAGAGAAAAGAAATTACATAATTAAAAACTATAAGCTTTTTATTGTATTGGGAGTTACCAGTATTACGGTATTTAATTCAATTGTTTATTATTCTTTAAATTTTACTCAAGTGATTAGTGGGGTTTTAATGATCTCAACTATACCTGTTATGATAATGTTGTTTTCATCAATTTTAAAAATTGAAAAGACAAATATTTTTCAAATCATAGGAGTAGTATTTTCTTTTGCAGGTGTGATTATGATCATTACAAAAGCAAACATTGAGATATTAATGAATTTAGATTTTAATAAAGGTGACATAACAATGGTTATCGCAATGTTCTCTTGGGCCTTATATTCTACATTGTTAAAAGGAAAAAAATATGAATTAACTCAATTATCTTTGCTTCAAGTAGTAATAACTTTTGGTTTAATATTTTTAATACCAATTTATTTTATTGAATATCAAATTGGATTTAGAATTAATTTAGAATTACCATTTATATTAATTTTATCCTATGTAGTTTTATTTCCTGGTTTGGCATCTTTTCTTTTATGGATAAAAGGAATTTCAATGATAGGCGCTAATCGATCAGGTGTTTTTTTACACCTTATGCCAATTTTAAGCGCAATAATGGCTATGATTTTTTTTAGTGAAAAATTTATGTTTTATCATATTTTAGGCGCTTGTTTTATTGTAACAGGAATATTGTTATCAAATAAGAAAGTTAAAAATGCTTAAAGTTGCTATATTAGATGATTACCAAAATGTTGCTCAACAATTTGTTGATTTAGAAAAACTATCTGGGAAGTATGAGTTTAAGATTTTCAGTGAACCTTTTGTAGACGAAGCAGATGCTATTGAACAGTTAGCTGATTTTGAAGCTCTTTTGATAATGAGAGAAAGAACTCCAATCACAAAAAATCTTATTGATAACTTGAGTGATTTAAAGTTTGTTATTACAAGTGGACTTAGAAATAGATCTATTGACTTAGAAGCTGCAAAAAAAAGAAAAATTATAGTCTGTGGAACAGACATTAATATTAATCCTACACCAGAACTAACCTGGGCATTAATTCTTGGTTTAGCTAGAAACTTTAAAGAAGAGTTTGATAATATGTATCAAGGATACTGGCAAACTACTATTGGTATTGAGTTAAAAGGAAAAATATTAGGATTAATTGGATTGGGTAGAGTAGGAAGCGAAGTTGCAAAAATTGGAAAAGCTTTTGGAATGCAAGTTATGGCTTGGAGTGAAAATTTAAGTTTAGATAAATGCAAAGAGCTAGATGTATTGCCTTGTAGCAAAGATGATTTGATCAAGAACTCAGATGTTTTATCTATTCATGTACAAGGTGGAGAGAGATACAAAGATTGTATAACATTAAAAGAGTTAGATAATATGAAGAAGACAGCTTTTTTAATTAATACTTCAAGAGGCCCAATAGTTAATGAAGATGATTTAATTATAGCATTATCAACCAATGTAATCGCTGGGGCTGGTATTGATGTATATGAAAAAGAACCTTTGCCTGAAAATAATAAATTAAGATTTTTACCGAACGCTCTGTTAACTCCACACATAGGATATGTAACAGCAGAAAATTATAGTATTTTTTATAATCAAATGATCGAAGGATTAGAGGCTTGTGTTAATGGAAAGCCAATTAGAGTTTTAGAGTAACCATGGAGTTACCAGTTGTAAATCATGAAGATTATTTTGCAAAAATTGGAGATGATCATAAGTTTCCAATAAATAAATTTGGTGAACTTGCAAATTATTTAATAAAAAAAAAAGTTGTTAAAAAGTTTCACAAACCTTATCCATGCTCATCTGAAACATTAAACTTTGCCCATTCTGAAAAATATATAAGAGATATAAAAAATAAAACTTTAGACAAAGATGGTGTTAAAAAAATAGGTTTTCCTTTAGTAGATAGTGTTGTTCAGAGATCTTTAGTTGCAACAGGAGGAACTGTTTTGGCATCTAAACTTGCAATTAATTATGGAATTTCTTGTAATACAGCTGGAGGGAGCCACCATGCTAATTATGATGGTGGTGCTGGTTACTGTGTTTTTAATGATGTGGCAGTCGCTGCTCATTATTTGTTAAACAGAGGTTTGGCAAATAGAATTTTAATTGTAGACCTTGATGTACATCAAGGGAACGGAAATTCAGACATTTTTAAAGAAAATAGTAATGTTTTTACATTTAGCATGCATTCAAAAACTAATTATCCTGCAAAAAAATCTATTAGCGATTTAGATGTAGAGCTAGAGGACAATATGGAAGATGACACTTATATCAAAACTTTAAAACACTATTTAATAGAGTTAAATCAAGAAAATTTTGATTTTGTTTTTTATATCGCGGGAGTAGATATCCATTTTAATGATCGATTAGGAAAATTAAAAATTTCTGATCAAGGTATTAGACTAAGAGATGAGCTTGTTGTGGAAAATTTTTACTCAAAAAGGATACCTTTTTGTGGAGTTTTGGGTGGAGGATACAATAAAGATTTTGAAAAATTAGTAGAATTACACTCATTGTTGCACCAAACTTGTGCTAAATATATTTAATCATGACAAAAAAAATTAATCCTAACTTAACCGCCGAACAAAAATTAATTTTGTTTGAGGAAGGTACAGAACTTGCTGGATCAAGTGAACTTAATCATGAAAAAAGAGAAGGAAGTTTTCATTGTGCAAACTGTGGTGAAAAATTATTTGATTCAAATACTAAATATGAAAGTGGATCTGGATGGCCATCTTTTTATGAATCTTTGCCAGATGTATTTGAAACAAAAACAGATTATCATTTAGGTTATGGAAGAACAGAATATCATTGTAAAAAATGTGGTGGCCATCATGGACATATATTTGAAGATGGTCCAGAACCAACAGGAAAAAGATATTGTAATAATGGTGTCTGTTTAGTTTTTAAGCCAAAAGCTTAAGAATAATTTTAATTTTTTAACAAATCTTGAAGTTTATTTTCTTTTTCTAAAGCTCTTACTTCGTCGTAGCCACCTATATGCTGCTCATCAAAAAAAATTTGTGGAATTGTTCTTTTTCCATTTGCTTTTTTAATCATTTCATCCATTGCACCTTCAACTTTTGAAATATCTATTTCGTTATATGGAGCATTGTTTCTTGCTAACAGTCTTTTTGCAGCCTCACAATAATTACATAGTGGTCCAGTATACATGGTAATTTTTTTCATGAGCTATAGATAGTCACCTTTTTTAATTTTACTAGTTATTTCTTTTCTAGAATATTCAAATTTTTTTCTATGTTTGATACTTTTTTGATTTACTCTTTTTCTCCATAATCTGAAAGAAGAAGGTTTTAAAGATCTCCTCATAATTTTGATTACATCAGATTCTCGCTTTCCTGTTTTTTTCTCAATTTCTTCAAAAGTTATCCGATCGGCCCATGCTGCCCAAATTATCCAGTCGGGGTCATCAATGCTAGGCTCAGGATTTTTAACTTTAGTTACAGGGGTGTAGCCTTTTTTTTTCATAAATCCTTTATATTTGAAAAAAATATTTAATGCATTTTTTTTAACCTCTGATATTATCATCTAGATAGTCCTTCTTAGCCATCTTTAGCTCCCGGTTTTTAAGGACTATCTTCTCTTTAAGAATATGCTTCCTCTAGAATTTTTACTCTACTTACAAATCATCATTTTTTTGTTCATTACCCCGGGTACTCCAAGAATAGTTATAATTTCTTATTCAATGAATTATGGTGTTGGAAAATGTGTTTGGTCAGCGCTTGGAGATGTTACTGCAAATTTAATTCAAGCGACTTTAGTAATATTTGTAATAGGTTCTTTTTTTTCAGAAAATTCATTAATACTTAATATTTTCAAATGGATTGGAGTTATTTACATTTTATATCTTGCTTATGATATTTATAAATCTCGCCCAAAAAATTTAAAAGATAAGGAAGAAATCACAAAAAGTAATTTATCTTTTTTTAAAGATGGGTTTTTAGTTGCAGGAACTAGCCCTAAAGCATGGATGTTTTTTCCTTTTATATTTCCGCAATTTATTGATTTTAGCTCTAATCTTTTAGGTCAATTCACAATTTTAATTACAACTTACATTGTATTAGATTTTTTATCTTTGATTGGTTATGCAATACTTGCACAAAAATTGATTAAATGGATAACAGCAAATCCTAAAACGATTAATACAATTTCAGCGAGTGTTTTAGTAATTATTGCTGGAATTATTGTTATTACACAACAATATTAAACCTAAATTAAGTCTTTATTGCCACTTGCATTGTATGCAATTTATTTATTTAATTAATTTTAAATTAATTAATTAAAGAGGAAATAAAATGAAGTTAAATAAAATAAATTTCCTTAACTGGTAAATACTCATCTAATGGTGTTCATACTCAAAATGGTTATAACATGGCCGTTGACAGAATTAACAGCATGGGTGGTGTTAAAGTTGGTGGAAAGACTTATAAGTTTGACATTATTTATTACGATGATGAGTCAAACCCTAAGAGAGCTGCACAGCTTGCAGAAAGATTAATTTCACAAGATGGTGTTGAGTTTATGCTTGGCCCTTACAGTTCTGGTTTAACTAAAGCGATTGCGCCAGTGACTGAAAAATATGGTGTTCCAATGGTTGAAGCAAATGGTGCATCTAGATCTTTGTTTACAAAAGGTTACAAATATCTATTTGCTGTATTAGCTCCAGCTAACTTATATCTTGATGTTGCTATCGAAACAGCGGTTGAGTTAAATGGTGGAAAACCAGTAAGAATTGCACAAGCGTTTGAACAAGATGCATTCTCACAGGACGTTAGATTAGGTATTTTAGATGCTGCAGAAAGAACTGGTTCTAAAATCATAATCGACGATAAATTGCCTAAAGAGCTAAATGATATGGCTGCTACTTTGGTTAAAGTAAAACAAATGAAACCAGATGTACTTGTTGTATCAGGTCACACAAAAGGTGCGTTAACTGCGATCAGACAAATTGCTGAAATGAAAGTTGATGTTCCTATGTTGGCTATGACTCACTGTGATGCTGCTAAGCTATCTAAACAGCATGGTAAAAATTCACAGTATGCACTTTGTGCTTCTCAATGGCACAAGTCACTAACTTATAAAGATGATTTCTTTAAAGATGGTATGACTTATGCTGCAGACTTTGAGAAAGAGTTTGGATATGATCCACCTTACCAATCTGCTGAATCTTCAGCTGCTTTATTGGTATTCAAAGATGCATTTGAAAGAGCAAATTCTTTCGATCAAAAGAAAGTAAGAGATGCTCTTGCAGCTACGAATATGCAAACATTCTATGGAAATATTAAATTTGCACCTGGTGGTCAGAACGTTGACAAACCAATGGTACTTTTCCAAGTAATGTGTGATGCTTCAGGAAGTTGTGAAAACAAAGTTGTTGCTCCATTAAAATGGGCATCAGCTAAGTTGATACATCCAATTCCTAAGTGGTCAGAAAGATAAAATAAAATACTAAAGCCCCCTAGTCATAGGGGGCTTTTTTTTATATAACCCAAAAATAATTTTTTTATGGATTTTCTTGTATTTCAATATCCAATGATAACAGTTCAAGCTTGCTTGGATGGAATTCTTCTTGGAATTTTGTTTGCTCTAATTGCTTATGGAATGGCACTTCAATGGGGAGTAATGAATATTATTAATATTGCTCAAGGAGATCTAGTTATATTGGGCGGATACATAGCTTACTTTATGTATCTATACGGAATTCATCCAGCTTGGGGAGTAATTGTTGCTCCGGTAATAATGTATTTTGTAGGTATAGCGATTTACAAACTAGTAATTAATAAAGTAGTAGATAGAGATCTATTTATCTCTATTTTAGCGACTTTTGGAATAAGTATTCTTTTCATGCAATTAATGAATTTTGCATTTGGTGCAGATGTTGTACTTGCAAATTCTGGTTACGGAACAACTATGTTGTTTGATAACAATGTTGTGTTACCAAATTCAAAAATATTTTCAGCGTTTATTAGCATTGTATTTGCAGTTTGTTTGGTTATTTACATGAAAAAATCTAAGCTAGGACGTGCAATTAGAGCTACAGCTCAAAATGCAAGAGCTGCAAAGATTTTAGGTGTCGATACAGAAAAAGTTTATGCCGCAACATTTGGAATAAATGCTGCTCTTTGTGGTGTTGCTGG
>LUMP01000459.1_pt1 | contig 11213 bp, 19 predicted proteins | sample 729641 | NCBI WGS metagenome assembly LUMP01 (sample SAMN03860260, study PRJNA289734) | marine metagenome | biome: seawater column; feature: ocean; material: water; isolation source: Red Sea water column Station 12 - depth 47m | place: Saudi Arabia: Red Sea | collected 2011-10-15 | depth 47 m | reverse complement strand
ATACTCTACTTGGGCTCAATGTCACTCCTTAACAATGCCTATGCACACAATCACAGTGATCAAATGGGTGTAAGGATGTTATTCCAGGACATGGATTTAACTGACGAGCAAAGAAAAGAAGTCAGATCGATCATGTCTTCCAGCATCAAAGAAGGCAGAGAATTAAGGGCAGAGATGAGAGAGCAATCGATGGATGCCATGGATGATCTCAAGAAGGGCACGCATGAGAAACTTTCCACAGTCCTTTCAGAAGAGCAAATGGCTCAATTCGATAAGAACTCGAAACGCATGCAAAAACGAAAAGATAAGATGCTTGACAAGAAAATGAGAGGTCATGGCAAAGGGAAAGATAAAGAGAAAAAGAAAAGAAATAAAAAACGACATAAAGGAAACAAGAAACACAAGAAGTAATAAAATTTGCCATAAAGGCAGAACCATAGCTAAGGCCAATCCGAACCCCTGACAGGATTGGCCTTAGTTTTTTATGTAATTATCTTTCAAATCTAAGCAAATCATCACCACCTGTATTAACATAGCTTGTTGAAATAGAACAAAGGTATAGACAGATGAAATTAATAGAATTAAATAATTTTGGCGATGAAGGTTTTCAACAAAACGAAAGAGGGACACCGACTCCATGCATTGGTGAAGTGGTCATCAAGGTGCATGCTGCGTCACTGAACTTCAGAGCAATGTGGGTGATCGAGTGACTTCTGTATTCTGGCAGGACTGGAATGCAAATAACTCAAACCGAATGGTTTCAACTGGCTCAGATGCAGCTGGAGTTCTCTCTGAATATGCTGTTTTACCCAAAGAAGCTGTTTTACCCATACCTGAATACATGTCTTATCAAGAAGCATCAACTATACCCTGTGCCGCTGTGACTGCGTGGCCTTGAATCAAGGCAGCCAAAATTGGTCCTGGGGATACAGTTCTTCTGCTGGGAACAGGTGGTGTTTCTGTGCTTGCTTTACAGATTTTAAAAGCGATGCAAGCAAATGTGATTATTACGTCGAGCAGCAATGAAAAGTTACAAAGAGCAAAGGAATTGGGAGCGGATCATACCATCAACTACAAAGAGAATCCTGAATGGGGAAGTGATGCGTTTGGATTATCCAATGGAGGCGTTGACCTGGTCATTGAAATTGGCGGTGAGTCAACATTCCCACAAACGATTAATGCTCTGAAAATAGGTGGTCATATCAGTGTCATCGGAGCCCTTGGCGGTATCAATGTTCAGTTAAATCTGATGCAGATGGTATTCAAGAACTTACATGTGCATGGAATCACAGTCGGAAGCAGGGAAGACCACAGCGAGCTAAATCAATTTTTTGAAGAACATGAGATTCACCCGATCATCGGTAAAACAGTTGGATTTGATGATGCGATAAATGAAATCTATGGCATGCCTTCAGGGTCCCATTTTGGCAAGATCGTGATTGATATCACCAATTAGGAATTTGGAGGTCTAGTATTTCTAACCTTCTAGAAATTCAAAGCGCATGCCTTTATCGAGATGATACACCAATATTCATCGATATAGATTTTAATATAGATGATGGCAAGCAAGCCTTGATCAAAGGTGCCAACGGCAGCGGTAAGACCAGTCTCATAAGATCAATCTGTGGATTTACAGAGCTCAGTGAAGGGCATATCAAATGGAATCAGCTATCAATTGATGACATTGATTCATCTTTTCAGAATGAAATTGCATACCTTGGCCATAAGAATGGACTGATCAATGAAATTTCAGCAATTGATAACATCACTATGAATCCCAATGTTGGGGATTTAAACGAATTGAACGACTTGGTCTCGGGTTTTAATTTAGATTCTGTCTTGGATAAACCGGTTGAAATTCTTTCCAGCGGACAAGCAAAGAAAACTGCTCTCATTAGTCTAATTTTATCTAAGCGATCAGTGTGGATAATGGATGAACCATATGCGAATCTCGACCAGGCATCAATCGAATATCTAACTCATAGAATGGATTTACATACTCAGAGTAAAGGAATGATCATTCGAACATCAAACCAAGGTGATTTATCAGAATCTCCTAAATTAGACATTGTATTGGAGTCATAGTGGAGACTTATTTTCAATTATTTTTCCGAGAAACAAAGGTTGCCATAAAACGTTGGACCGATGTTCTAACAGGTATCATTCTATTTTTTCTGACTGTAATATTGTTCCCACTAATCAGTGATTCTGGAAAAGATTTTTTGTTGTCCATCGTTGGCCCCATCATGATGTTTTCTTCTTTTTTTGCATCATTGCTATCGATGCAAAATATGTTCAAGGCAGATTTTCAGAATGGAACCATTGAACAATTATTGCTCTCAAAGAAATCATTTGTTGGATTGATCTTCACAAAAACACTCGCCTTTTGGCTTTTTACATCTTTACCTCTTATTCTGGTTTCAGGTTTGATTGCTATGATTTATTTTGTGACAGGCAAAGACATTTTAATCATACAGATGACACTTTTTCTCTCAACAATGACAATGATAAATATCAATGCTTTCACCGCTGCAATCACACTTGGTATTAGATATCCTGGCGCCTTGATGACACTGATTATTACGCCAATAACACTTCCAATTTTAATATTTGGATCTAAAGCCATAGAGAATTCAATTTTAGGATTGGATATTTCTGGACCACTTTATTTTCTTACAGGTATGATGATGCTCAGTTTATTTCTTGGGCCTTGGATAACAGCCTCAGCACTCAAAATATCAATGGATTAGAGCATGGGTTTAAAAGCAATATATAAATATGGTTCCCCTCCAAATTTTTATAGATTTGTGACAAGACTAGAACCCTGGTGCCTTTATTTTGGTCTTTTATTGATCCTTATAGGATCCGCTGGTGGATTATTTTTAGCACCAGAAGATTATCAGATGGGCGATGCATTCAGGATCATTTATTTTCATGTACCCAGTGCTTATTTATCAATGAGTGCCTATGCTGCAATGGGTTTTGCATCAATCATAGGAATCGTTTGGAGATCTAATGTGGCGTTCTCTGTTGCTAAGAGCATTGCACCATTTGGAGCATTGATGACCACTATCGCACTTCTCACAGGGATGCTATGGGGCAAACCCATGTGGGGAACTGCTTGGGTTTGGGATGCCAGACTGACCTCTGAATTTATTTTGCTATTGCTTTATCTTGGTTACATCACACTCCATGCTTCAATCAGAGAACAGAAAAAAGCCGATCGCTCAGCATCTCTTGTTGCAATCTTAGGCATCATCAATTTACCGATCATTCATTACTCTGTTGTTTGGTGGAATACGCTTCATCAAGCATCAACCATTTCTAAACTTGACTCTCCATCGATTGTCGGAGAAATGCTATGGCCACTCTTGGTGATGATCATTGGATACATGTTCTTTTTTGTTGCAGTGATCTGCAGGGCAAGCTCAGCCGAAGTATTGAAAAGAGAGAAAAGATCAAACTGGGTGAAAGAAATATGAGGATAAAAATATGAGTATATTTGATATGGGGGAATATAATTTTTATGTTTGGACTTCGGTCTTCATTTCATTCCTCGCACTTTTCTTGGCTTACTATGATGCTCTAAGGAAACACAAAGATGTCGTCGAAATGATAAAAAACAGGAATCAGTCAGAATAAGATGCTACCTCGCCAGAAAAGATTCATTGGAATTTTAGTGACACTCATTGGTGTGGCCGTGGCAGTCAGTCTGATTTTGGCGTCATTCCAGGACAACTTGCTTTACTATGTGACACCAAGTGAAGCAATTGAAAATATAGAGGATGACCAATCAAAATTCCGAGTAGGCGGTTTGGTAGAAGTAGGCAGCTTTAAACGATCTGAAGGCAGTCTAAAATCTAGATTCATACTCACGGATGGGTTTGAGAGCATCGAGGTCAACTATACTGGGATTTTGCCTGATTTATTCAGAGAAGGGCAAGGCATCATAGTCACAGGAAGCTTCAACAAAATGAAGGTTTTCATAGCAAGTGAGGTGCTTGCAAAACATGATGAGAATTATATGCCTCCTGATATCCATCCCATGAACGAGTCGTCTTCATGATCCCAGAGTTAGGCCAAATTTTTTTGGTAGCTGCCCTTGCATCTGCTCTATTTCAGTTTCTAGGAGGGATCAGTCCTCTATTAAATAAAATTGAAAACATAGAGACATTCATTGACAGAGTCACAACGTTTCAAACAATCTCTCTCGTGATTTGTTTTGCTTTGCTAACGACTTCATTTCTACAAGATGATTTTTCAGTTTTATATGTTGCTTCAAATTCCAATACAGCATTGCCTATTGGATATAAATTTGCAGCCGTTTGGGGTGGTCACGAGGGGTCATTATTACTATGGGTTTTGATACTTTCATTATGGACATTACTTCTCTCAAAAGACAAAGCACTTAAGTCATCACCTGATCTTAGAATCCAGTCTCTTTCTATACTTGGTTTAATCAGCCTGGGCTTTCTTATCTTTATTCTATACACTTCGAATCCTTTTGAACGCTTATTCCCCATTCCACTTCAAGGAAGGGGTCTAAATCCTCTTCTTCAGGATCCTGCATTGGTCATTCATCCGCCTACATTGTATGCAGGCTATGTGGGTTTAGCAGTGCCATTTTCACTCGCAGTTTCTTCGTTATTGACTGTGAATAACCATCAGTGGGCAAAGCATGCAAGAAGCTGGACCATTTTATCTTGGATGTTCCTAACTGGCGGCATCGCTCTTGGAAGTTGGTGGGCATATTATGAATTGGGTTGGGGTGGATGGTGGTTCTGGGATCCAGTGGAAAATGCATCATTGATGCCATGGTTTATTGCAACGGCATTGATGCATTCATTGATTGTTACTGAGAAGAGGGGATTATTTAATGGTTTCAGCACACTTCTTGCCATCACTGCTTTTTCTTTAAGTCTTTTGGGTACATTCTTGGTTCGTTCTGGTGTTCTAATATCTGTTCACTCTTTTGCATCTGACCCTCAAAGAGGCCTTTTTATTTTAGTTCTGCTCGCATTTTTTTCAGGTTCAGCATTGATGATCTACTCGGTCAAACAAAAGAAGAACAAACAAGAAAAACTTCACCCATTATCGAGAGAATCTCTTTTGCTTTTAAACAATGTTTTCCTATGTGCTTCTGCAGGCTTGGTTTTGATAGGTACGATTTATCCATTGATTCTTGAAATGCTTGATCTGGGGAAAATATCAGTTGGACCGCCGTATTTTAATTTTGTAATTTTATTTCCGTTTATCCCTTTATTGATTTCTATTGGAGTCGCTGTATTTTCAAATTGGAGTCATGACTCAAAGAATTTAATTAAAAAAGTATCACCCATTATTTTGGGTGCTATTGTATTGAGCCTTTTGTTTCCATTGATTTATGGTTGGGTGTCACTTCTAACATTAGTCGGAGTCCTTTTGGCACTATGGACCATACTCACAGGAGTATCGCCCCTTATTAAAAATCAGTTTTCAATCAATAAAAGCATGATCTATATGCCAATGATGCTTGGTCATATTGGCTTGGGTTTGATGATACTGGGGATAACAGTAACCAGTTCATATGGAATCACATTTGATGACAGCATGGGCATCGAGCAGTCCTCAACTGTCGGTGATTACGAGTTTAGGTTGACTGAAATCGGAAAACGAAATGGGCCAAATTATCTCGCTCAGTATGCCACCATAGAAATCAGTAAAGACGGGGAATACATAGAGACTGTATATCCAGAAAAGAGAGTATATGATTCTTCATCAATGGGTATGACAGAAGCTGGGATAGAGGCAAACCTATTTAGAGATCTTTTCATTGCAATTGGAGAGGACATCGGTGGTGGTTCATGGAGTATGCATCTTCAATACAAACCACTCTTACGACTTATATGGTATGGACCAATTGTCATGATGATGGGTGGTTTAATCAGGGTATTTTTAAGCAAAAGAACTATTGGGAGCTCCCAATGACCAGACGAATACTGCCTCTCGTTATTTTTTTTGTATTAATGGGGTTTCTGGCTCAGAGCTTATTTGATTCTGATTCTGAGTTGCCATCACCACTCATTGGAAAGTCGATTCCTCAATTCACACTTCAGAACCTAATCACAGAAGAAATGTATAGCAATGAGGAAATAATTGGTGAGATATCCCTGATAAATGTTTGGGCAACTTGGTGCGTGGGTTGTGAGATTGAGCATGAATTTCTTGTCGAGCTGAGCCAAGATGAAAACCTTGATATACCAATCATAGGATTGAATTGGAAAGATGATGATCAGCTTGCAAAGTTATGGTTAAACCAATTGGGTGATCCATATTCCATTGTCTTAAAAGATCCCGAAGGTAAAACAGCAATTGATTTTGGAGTCTATGGAGCACCAGAAACCTTCTTGATCGACTCCAATGGCATCATACACTTTAAACACATTGGCCCATTAGATAGGGAAATATTTGAAAGAGATATACTGCCTGTACTTGGTGAATTGAATTGATTAGAAGGGCTACATTTTTTTTATTTATGATGTTTTTTACTTCAGGCATCAGTGCCAATGAGCTTGATACAAATGATCAAATGAGATATCAATCACTCATTCAAGAAGTTCGATGCTTGGTCTGTCAAAATCAATCAGTTGCTGAATCAAATGCAGAGTTGGCCAAAGATCTTCGTCGCGAGATCAAATTACAAATTCAAGATGGGAAATCTGATATCGAAATAAAAACATACCTACTTGATCGCTATGGTGAGTTCATACTCTATGAGCCTGCTTTTACTCAAAAGACATTGTTTCTTTGGTTTTCACCTATTATTTTGTTGCTGATGTTTTATGGTTGGTTTAGAAAAATAGGAAATTAAATGTTCAGCGATCCCATATTTATATTCCTCACTTTTCTGGCATGCATGGGCTTATTGTATTGTTCTAGTATTCTGATCAATGCCTTGGGCTCAACTTCTATGAAATACAGTGCTTTCTTTATTGCATTTTTGTTTATTTCATCATTTGTATATCTAAATTATGAAGCGGTTTCAAACTTCACTGAAAGCCAACAAGCAACAAACGAGCAACTCAATAATTCTGTTGAGAAATTAGAAGAATTTCTTCTCGAGAATCCTGATGACTTGAGAGTGATTAAGGCTCTTGGATCACACTATATTAAATCAGGTAGATTTGAGTTGGCCTATGAAAAATTCTTGAAAGGCTATCAAATCTTGGATGAGAAATCTGATTTTGAGATCAATCTTGGTTTAATTGAGTCGACTTTGATGTTAAGACCCACTGATTTTCCATATGACATCGATCAATTGATTGAAGAGACTTTGATGATGAATCCAGAGAATACTCAAATTCTTTGGCTCTCTGGACTCATTGCAATGGGAAGAGGGGATACTCAGCTCACAATTGAAAGATGGTCAGGACTGGTTGATAATCCTGAGGTATCATTAGAGATACAAAATTCGATTTCTACACAACTTGAACAACTAAAAAGAATGGAAGAGGGGATTGCGATACTAAATGATCAGTGAAAAAGAATACAGGTACTATCAAAGATTACATCAAAACCGACTGAATTTAATCATTCACATTTTTGGCTCAATGATGTTTATAACTGGCAATATTCTGATGCTGATCGGGCTCTTTAATTTCATCGATTTCTCTCAAATATTAATGGGCTTTTCTTTGATACTTTTAGCAATCGTACTTCAGGGAATTGGTCATCAGTTTGAGCCTGAACAATTTGATGGTTTTAAAGGTCCACTGGATTTTGTGAAGACATTTTATCTGGAACTGATTGTATTCTTCCCAGTATTTCTATTCTCACCTTACTTCATGGAAAACTGGAATAAAAAATGAAGCTTGTAGGATCAATTTTTACAATACTGATTGTTTTATTCACGAATAAAGCCGTATTCTCTGATACGAATCAGGAACCAGTTTTTGATGTTTCAAAGCAAGAGATTGTCTTTCGGAGAACCACACTCATAGTCAGAAATATAGAAACATCTCTCATGCTCTATAAAGATGCATTAGGGATGGAGGTTGTATATGACAACATCTTGACATCCAGAGATGGAAGTCAATCAAGATTGATTTTCTTAAAAACAAAGGACAAACATGTCGGAATATTGGGCCTTTGGGAATTGGACTATGGCAGTCCATCATCCGATAGGAGGAATCTTCCTATAGAACGGAAAGCCTTTGTTCCACAGGGCAATATCCATCTTTTTAATACAAATGATCTTGATAAAAAATGGGAGAGGGTAATTGAGGTTCCTGGAGTAGAGGTTTACAGAGAGCCAACTTATAGAGAATACCCCTCATATGATGGTTACTCTGGACTGTCAGCAAATTGAATGAAAACATCAGTAAATTGGATCATGAGCTTGTATTGCTTGATGTAAGAACCCAAGCCGAATATGACAGCGGACACATTTTAAATGCGATCAATATATCCCATGATGAGATTCTTGAAGACCCAGAATTGCTGGCTGAATACAAAGACAGTCAAATGGCAGTTTTCTGCAGAAGTGGCGTAAGAGCAGGCAAGGTGATTCAATTGCTAGAGAGCATTGGATTTGAAGACATAATTGATATAGACGGCGACATGCTGGCATGGAGTGAAGCAGGGTATCGAATGGAGGTTAATGATGAGTGAATATTCAAAGACCTTTAATGCAACGCTTGTCTCTGTTCATGTTGGTAAAACCATTGAATTCATAAAAGATTCAATCGGAACGGCACAAGTCGAATTGGATGGTTTTGTCGGCGACAAACACAGAAGTTACATGAGAGGTATCTATGAGGGTGAAGCATACCCACCAGGCACCATTAGGAGAAATAATCGTCAATGGTCTGCTGTTTCTTTAGAGGAGCTTGAAATGATCTCAGAATCAATGGATTTGGCACAAAATCTAACTCCACGAGTTTTGGGAGCCAATCTTTGTTTTAAAGGAATACCAGATCTCTCCCAATTACCCAAAGGATCAAAATTATCCTTCCCATCTGGCGCCACTCTGATCGTAGAAGAGTATAATCCGCCTTGTCATGATATGTCTGAAGAAATATCAAAGACACAAAAAACTAAATCTGGTGATTATCCTGGCAAATTAGACTTTCTTAAAGCAGCAAAGAAATTGAGGGGACTTGTTGGTATTGTCGATGTGGCAGGTGAGATTAACGAAGGAGATGACGTCAAGGTCCAGGTTTTTGATTCCGATAGAATGTTTAAGTTTCTTTCCAGCTAGCCCAAGATAATTTGATCAATCTTTTCCATCTCTTCGTCTGACATGGTCCAAGATATTGCTTCTATATTTTGAATCATTTGTTCAGCTGATGTTGCACCTACGAGAACCGATGCAACCATCTTCCTTTTTGCAACCCATGCGAGAGAAATCTCCTTCAGAAGTGAATGCACCTTTCCACAGCGCCAATCTCGTTCCTTTTTCTGGATCCACTCCTCTTTTTATCTTGCCTGTTAGAAATCCACTTTCTAAGGGAAAGTAGGGGAGAATAGAGACATTGTTCTCCTCACAAACTGGAAGTAAATCTTCTTCCATATATCTTGTCAGCATGCTGTATCTTGATTGAATTGAAACAAATTGACTAAAGCTATTTTCAATCGAAACATTCACACTGTCACTCATTTGATCGGCATTGAAGTTTGATGCTCCAATGTATCTAACCTTTCCGCTTTGGATAAGATCTTCAAGCGTTCTCAAGGTTTCTTCAATGGGTGTTTCTGCATCAGGAAAATGCATTTGATATAAATCTATGTAATCTGTATCTAGAGATTTCAGACTGTTTTCAACAGCTTCAACTATATATTTTCTAGTCCCACCTCCCTTGATTGAATTCCTTCCAGTTGCTGGGTCTGTTCCAAATTTTGTTGCTAGAATTACTTTATCTCTTATTCCTTTAATTGCCTTGCCAGTGATGACCTCTGATTTACCCTTCATACCGCCATATGTCGGTGCAGTATCAATGCAATTGACACCATTATCAATGGCAGCTTTTATAGTATTGATGCTTTTATCTTCATCACAAAAGAACCCAAAATTCAGGGCGCCTAAAGTGATGATAGGAAGTTTCAATTCCGTATTTTTAAGATTTCTATATTCCATATATCAATAAAGTATAATCTACTTTAGTATCTATATTGTTGGAATTATTTTTACTTTCAAAGGTATCTTATGGCAACAGTTGTAATTACTGGCAGTACGAAAGGAATTGGTAGGGGACTAGCCAATGAATTCGCTCGTCTTGGCCATAATGTCGTTATATCCAGCAGAAGTGAAGATGACATAATCAATGTCTCAGAACAAATGAATAGCAACTATGAAGGCAGCGTAATTGGCCAGGCATGTGACATATCAAAAAAACGTGAATTAGAAGCACTCTGGCAATTGGCTAAATCTGAGTTTGGAACAGTAGATTATTGGATCAATAACGCAGGATTTGCATCAAGCTATAACAAAGTTCATAAGGTCCCTCAAGACTTGGTATCGTCGATGATAAGCACAAATTCATTGGGAACCGTTTTAGGGTCTCAAGTCGCAATAAATGGATTCAGAAGTCAAGGTCGAGGAAGTTTATACAATATGCTTGGAGGCAGTTATGACGGAAAGTTTCTTACACCAGGAATGGGTATATATAGCTCTACAAAAGCAAGTAGACAAAGTATTTAGTCGAAGAGAATAAAAATACTGGCGGAACCATTGCAAGTATAAGCCCTGGAGTATTAATTACAGAAAACTGGCTCAATGAGCAAAAGAAATTAAGCCAAGATGAGTGGGAAAAGGCACGACCAATGGCAAACATAATTTGTGACCATGTAGAGACTGTTGCACCATGGATAGTCTCAGAAATCCTTAAAAACAACAAAAGTGGTATTAGAATTGCATGGATGCCGTTTCAAAAGATACTTTTAAGGTTTTTTAAGGCAAAAATACTCATTCTCTCAAGTGCTCCTCCAGAAAATAAATTAAAGTACTGAAGTATTACATTATCATCAGTAGGCGCAAACAGACCAGCTACTTGTTCTGGATTGATTCCAGGAACAGGTATATGGGTACCAAGTCTATAAATTGTAAGAGCTAGTGCAACAAAGCCTAATCTTCTCCATAATTCTGTACAAGGTGTTTCAACTCCACTTAACTCATTTTCATAGGAACTTTCCCAAGGTATGTAATTGGTAAATGCAACCAAATCAGAATATGATGA
>LUMP01000022.1_pt1 | contig 11318 bp, 9 predicted proteins | sample 729641 | NCBI WGS metagenome assembly LUMP01 (sample SAMN03860260, study PRJNA289734) | marine metagenome | biome: seawater column; feature: ocean; material: water; isolation source: Red Sea water column Station 12 - depth 47m | place: Saudi Arabia: Red Sea | collected 2011-10-15 | depth 47 m | reverse complement strand
ATGTAATGGCTTGCTCTGGGGATGAGGCTAATATCGCGCCCTCCAAATGAAGATTTTTATTTTTAGAAATAACAATATTATCTCTGTTTGGAAGTGGTCTACCTATTGAGTCCCAGGTTTTTCTCCCCATAATTATTGGTTTATTTGAGGTAATTTCTCTAAATTTTTTTAAATCAGATGGTATGTTCCATGGAAGATCGCCATCAGATCCGATAACACCATTCCTATCAATTGCAGCAATTAAACTTATAATCATCTTATTAGACCGCTACTGGCGCAGATATATGTGGATGCGGATCATAATCTTCAAGAACAAAATCTTCATATTCAAAATCAAATATTGTTTTTGGATTAGATATAATTTTCATTTTAGGAAGGGATTTTGGAGCCCTTGCTAATTGCTCTTTAGCTTGAGATAAATGATTAGAGTATAAATGTGCATCCCCAAATGTATGAACAAATTCACCTAGATCTAATTTTGTTACCTTAGCTATCATCATAGTTAAAAGCGCATATGATGCGATATTGAAAGGTACGCCGAGAAAAATATCAGCTGATCTTTGGTAAAGTTGACAAGACAGTTTTCTATTACTTACATAAAACTGAAAAAGACAGTGACATGGTGGTAAAGCCATTTTTTCTACATCAGTTGGATTCCAAGCAGAAACAATTAATCTTCTAGAGTCAGGATTATTTTCTATTTGCTCTATAAGCTGAGTAATTTGATCAATTTTTCCTCCATCTTCAGAGGGCCATGATCTCCACTGATGTCCATAAACCGGTCCTAACTCGCCATTTTCATCAGCCCATTCATCCCAAATACTAACGCCATTATCTTTTAAATATTTTATATTTGTTTCACCTTTCAGAAACCACAAAAGCTCGTAAATAATCGATTTCAAGTGAACTTTTTTTGTTGTTAATAATGGAAAACTATTAGCAAGATCAAATCTCATTTGATGTCCAAATACTGACTTAGTGCCTGTTCCTGTTCTATCAGATTTTTCTTCACCGTTTTCCATAACATGATGAAGAAGATTTAAGTACTGCTGCATTAACTACTCCACGACTCAGTTCTATTTTAAACAAGTTATTTGACTCTTCAAATTTTAATTGATCCCGTATATAACTAAATTGCTGTTTACAGCTATGGCAATAAACGGATTATGTAATAAACTTATCGGACCCGGGGGCGGTACCCGGCACCTCCACCACAAATATGGGGGTGAAATAGGATCGACGAAAGTGTAAAGATTCTCTTTTTGCTCGGCATTGTACCGCCGTTATCGGGCTAATTTATAGTTGCAAATGACGACTATGCAGAGCTACCTCTCGCTGCTTAAGCGCGAGCGCTCAAATTAACTCCTAATTAGTTGCATAATTAGGCGGGGCTTGAGAAGCGCCTGGCAACAGAAGCTTCTCGCTAAATTAATAAAAATAAATTGTTCCTCTAAAAAAGAGTCAGCTATAATGATTTTTTTCAGGAGTTACTTTGGTAAAATATAGAAAAGAATCTGACTCTTTTGGTTTTATAAATGTACCATCCAATGCATATTGGGGAGCACAAACACAGCGTTCATTAAAAAACTTTGATATAGGTAATGAAACAATTCCATTATCAATAATTAAAAGCTTAGGAGTTATTAAATTAGCTGCAGCAAAAGTTAATTTTGATCAAGGAAAGCTTGATAAAAAAGTAAGCAACGCGATAGTTAAAGCTGCAAAAGAAGTTATATCTGGAAAATTAAATGATCATTTCCCTCTATCAGTATGGCAAACTGGTTCTGGAACTCAATCAAATATGAATGCCAATGAAGTTATTTCAAATCGAGCAATTGAATTACTTGGTGGGAAAAAAGGTTCTAAAACACCAGTTCATCCAAACGACCATTGCAATATGTCTCAATCTTCAAATGATACCTTTCCAACAGCAATGCATATAGCGTGCGCACTCGACACAAATGAAGTATTACTTCCTGCCCTAAAAAAGCTTGCTGACGCTCTAAAAAATAAGTCAGAAGAATTTAAAGAAATAGTAAAGATTGGAAGAACACATCTTCAAGATGCAACGCCTGTTACACTCGGACAGGAATTTTCTGCCTATTTTACCCAATTGGAAAAGGGGATTGAGAGGGTTAATAAATCACTCGAAGATGTTATGTATTTGGCTCAAGGGGGAACTGCTGTTGGTACTGGAATAAATTCAAAAAAGGGTTTTGATAAAAAGTTTGCAAGAGAGTGTAGTTTATTTCTTAAAATGAATTTTAAAACGGCAGAAAATAAGTTTGAAGCCTTAGCTACACATGATGCAATTGTAGAATTTTCTGGATCATTAAATACATTAGCATCCTCATTATTTAAAATAGCAAATGATATTAGATTATTAGGATCTGGACCAAGGGCTGGTTTAAGTGAAATAATGCTTCCAGAAAACGAGCCTGGATCATCGATAATGCCCGGAAAGGTGAATCCTACACAATGCGAAGCAATGACAATGTTATGCGTTCAAGTAATGGGTAATCATTCGGCAATAACTATAGGCGGAAGTCAGGGGCATTTTGAATTAAATGTTTATAAGCCAATGATTGCCTATAATATTTTACAATCAATTAAATTGTTAGCTGATGGTTGCAATAGTTTTGTTAAGAATTGTGTTTCAGGAATTAAATTAAATAAAAAGATGATTGATCAACACCTCAATAACTCTCTTATGCTAGTAACAGCATTAGCTCCAGTTATTGGTTACGATAAAGCTGCAGAAATAGCAAAAAAAGCACATAAAAATGGAACAACTCTTAAAGAAGAGGCAATAAAACTAAATTATATCTCTGAAAAGGAATATGACAAAATAGTCCGGCCTGAAAAAATGATTAAGCCATCATAAAATGGATAATCAAATAAAAAAGACTGTAAGGCTAAATGGTCATACAACTAGTCTTGCTTTAGAAAAAGAGTTTTGGAAAGAACTCAATATAATTGCAAGCAATCAATCATTGTCACTTAATGAATTAGTTGAAAAAATAGATACATTAGAAAGAAAGGGAAGTTTAGCTTCATCAATTAGGGTATTTATATTGAAAACATTGAAAGATAAATAATTATAAAATGAACAATAATAAATATGAAAATATAGAAATTTTTAAAAGACTAAATGACCCTCAAAAAGAAGCCGTTTACCACACTCAAGGTCCTATATTAGTTTTAGCTGGCGCGGGAACTGGGAAAACTGGAGTTCTTACTACTAGATTAATCAGATTGCTTATAGAAAAGATTGCATTACCTGGTGAAATTCTCTCAGTTACTTTTACAAATAAAGCCGCAAATGAAATGAGAGAAAGGATAACAAATCAAATAGGCGATATGTCTTCAGGCTTAAAATGGCTAGGCACATTTCATTCTGTAGGAGCACAAATATTAAGGTTTCATCCAAATAAATTAGGTTTAGAAAATGATTTTATAATTTTAGATACAGATGATCAGGTTAGGCTCTTAAAGCAAATCATAAAAGATGAAAATATCGATGATAAAAGATGGCCAGCTAAACAACTATTAAACCTTATAGATAAATGGAAAAATAAAGGTTTATATCCAGAAGATATATCATCAAATGATGGTGATTATTTTGCTAATGGTAAAGGTCATTTGCTCTATAAAATTTACCAAGAAAGATTAAAATATTTTAATGCCGTTGACTTTGGCGATTTAATACTTGAATCGATAAGATTATTTGAAAACAATCAAGATATCTTAGAAAGTTATCAAAATAGATTTAAATACATATTAGTTGATGAGTATCAAGATACAAATGTTTCTCAATACAAACTCTTAAAGCTATTAACAGGAAAATATCAAAATATTTGTTGTGTTGGAGATGATGATCAATCAATTTACTCTTGGAGGGGTGCAGAAATATCAAATATTCTAAGATTCGAAAAAGATTTCCCTGAGGCAAAAACAATAAGATTAGAAGAAAACTATAGATCTACAGGACATATACTAACGGCAGCATCAAAATTAATTGAAAATAATGAATCTAGATTAGGAAAAACTTTATGGACAAATTCAGGTGAAGGAGAAAAAATTACCGTCAAATCAAATTGGGATGGTGAAGAAGAAGCTAGACAAATTACATCGGAACTTGAGAAGCTTTCACTTAAAAACTACAATCTAGATGAAACAGCTATTTTGGTAAGAGCCAGCTTTCAAATGCGTGAGTTTGAAGACAGATTTATATCTGTTGGTTTGCCTTACAAAGTAATTGGTGGACCTCGTTTTTATGAAAGAAAAGAAATAAGGGATGTTAACGCATATTTGAGACTTGCAACTCAACCTAACGACAGTTTGGCATTAGAAAGAATTATCAATACGCCTAAAAGAGGTATAGGTGAAACTTCAGTAAAAAAAATAAGAGATCGTTCTAAAGAAAATAATAAACCTTTAATAGAATCGATAAAAGAATTGATTGATGAAAAGTCATTTAAAGGTAAAACAGCGGATTCACTGGATAAACTGGTAAAACTTGTCTTTCACTGGAACCAGTTAATTAAAGAAGAAGATAAGGTTGATATTGCTGAAATTATAATTGAAGACTCGGGTTATTTAGAAATGTTAAGAAACGATAAATCCCTCACAGCTGAAGGTCGCGTAGAAAATGTTTATGAGCTTTTCAGATCACTTGAACCATTCGAAAGCATTAAAGCATATTTAGAGCATATATCACTCGTAATGGAGATTGATAGTAATCAATACGGTAAAAAAGTTAGCCTAATGACCCTTCACGCCGCAAAAGGATTGGAATTTGATTATGTCTTCTTACCGGGTTGGGAGGAGGGAGTTTTCCCCAATCAAAGAGCGGTTGATGAAGGGGGTTTAGAGGCCCTTGAAGAAGAGAGAAGACTTGCCTATGTAGGTGTAACAAGGGCAAAGAAAAAAGCATCAATATATTATGCAGCAAATAGAAGAATGCATAATCAATGGATTTCTTCAATTCCATCAAGATTTGTTACCGAATTACCTGAAGAAAATATAGAAACTGATTTATCAAATTATGCTGGTGAAAAAGAACTATTTAAAGAGCAGGAATATATAGATTTTGATCAGTCAGAATACGAAACTCCAGGCTGGGAAAGAGCAAGATTTGAGTCAAAATCTAAGACAATAGAACATAAAAATAGTGAGAATTATGTTGTCAATGACTCACCATTCGAATTAAATGAAAATGTAACACATAAAAAATTTGGAAAAGGTATAATTTTAAGTATAGATGGAAAAAAATTAACTATTAATTTTGGTTCAAAGGGAACAAGAAAAGTTATGGAAAATTTTGTCGAAAAAGTATAGTTACAAAAAATTATAACAATGAACGATCGAGAAAAAATAGGAAAATTACGACTTTTAATGAAAGAAAATAAAGTCGATGGCTATTTTTTGCCACATGAAGATGAGTTCCTAAGTGAATACCTTCCTAAATACACAGAAAGGTTAAAATGGCTTACTAATTTCTCTGGATCTGCTGGCTTAGCATTTTTGGGGCATAAAAAGGCTTCTATATTTGTTGATGGAAGATATACAACACAAGTAAAAGAACAAACAAACAATAAAATCTATAATTATGAACATCTAATAAAACCTGGATTCTTAAATTGGCTGAAAGATAATCCTTTTAAAGTAAACAGAGTTGGTCTAGATCCAAAAACTATATCTTATTCTAATTATCTTACTTTAAAAAAAATATGCTCAAAGCAAGGTATAGAATTAATAGAAACTAAAAACCTTATAGATCAAATATGGAAAAGAAGAAAAAATATTAAGTCCTCAGCAAAAAAGCATGAAATTAAATTTGCTGGCGTTAAATCAAAATCAAAAATTGATCAAATTTTAAAGATTATAAAAAGAAATGAAGCTGAAGCATTATTTATTCCGCAACCTGAAAATGTATGCTGGACCTTAAATATAAGAGGTGAAGACTTAGAACATACACCTATCCTAAGAAGTTGTTTGTTAATAGATAAATCAAAGAATTTGATGCTATTTTCAGATAATATAACTAACCACTCACAACTTAAATCTTGGCTTGGTGAAAATATAGAAGTATTTAAAACAAAAGAATTTGAAAAAGTAATTAAAAGACAGAATTATCAAAAAATACAATTTGATCCTAATTATACAACTCAATCACAAGCAAACTCTATAATTAAATATTCAAATTCATTTATCTGTTTAAGTGATCCAATTACTCTTATGAAATCATGTAAGAATAATGCAGAAATAAATGGGTCTAGAAAGGCTCATCTTGTTGACGGAATAGCTCTTACAAAATTCATTCACTGGCTTGAAAATGAGGTCGATGGCACTAAAAATAATTATACAGAAATTAGTTTAGCGAGAAAATTATTAAACTTTAGACAGCGTAATAAAGATTTCAAAGGATTATCTTTTGGAACAATTTCGTCTTTGGGATCGAATGGAGCTGTAATTCATTATCAACCAGAGAAAGAAACAGATAAAGACTTATCTGATAATGATATTTATCTTCTTGATTCTGGTGGCCAATATAAATTTGGCACCACAGATGTAACACGAACAATTCTCAACAAACGAGACAAAAAACCAAAAGACTTCAATGAAATTTCAAATAATTATACGCTTGTTCTTAAAGGTCATATTGCTGTTGCAGCATCACATTTTAAAAAAGGTGAAACTGGTAAAAATTTAGATAATAAAGCGAGAAAGTTTTTAATAAAAAACGGTTTAAATTATGATCACGGAACTGGGCACGGTGTTGGAAGTTATTTAGGAGTTCATGAGGGACCTCAAAGCATATCACCGAAATCATCAGTTCCTTTATTAGAGGGAATGATTATATCAAATGAGCCTGGTTATTATAAGCCAGGACATTATGGTATTCGTATAGAAAACCTTGTTACTGTTATAAAAAGCGATAGAGATGATATGGATTTTTGTTTTGAAACTCTTACTTTGGCACCAATATCAAAATCATTAATTAATATTGAATTAATGAATAAAAATGAAATCAATTGGATTAATAATTATCATAAAAAAGTTTATAAAAAACTATCATCTTATTTAAATAAAAAAGAAAAAAAATGGTTAAAAGAGGCTACTGAAGCAATTTAAACATGGCTTCCTCATTGATTATTTCAATTCCAAGGGAATTTGCCTTCTCAATCTTAGAGTTTGTTGGTTTTCCACCAGTTATAAGATAATTAGTATTCTTTGAAATACTGGAAACAACCTTTCCCCCTAAAGACTCAATTCTTACTTTAGCTTCAGCTCTACTCATGCTTTCTAAAGTCCCAGTAATAACAATCCTTTTTTCTGAAAGCATGCTATCGGTTTCAATCTTTTGAAAATCTTGAACCTCAACTCCCACTTCTAAAAGATTATTTACTAAGCTCCGTGTTTCTTTATTCTGAAAAAAATCAATCAATGCATTAACCACTTTGTCACCAATACCATCAAGAGATCTTATCTCATCAATTTCTTCTGAATTTTTTGAACTAAAAATAGATATCATTTTTTTAAGAGAAATACAGTGACTTGCCAATAATGAAGCTGTTGAAGAACCCAAGTGCCTTATTCCTAATGAATAAATAAAGCGATCAAAGTTTATGGTTTTTTTATCTTCGATAGCTTTAAATAATTTTATTGCACTATCTTTTATAGTATTAATTTTGGATTTAGAGCCAGAAGTATATACCCATATTTTAGGGGGATTTTCTTTATATTTTTTCTCAAGAGAAAAAATATCTGTTGGATCTCTAATAATCTCCATATCAAAATAATCGTTAATTTGTTTATCTCCAAGTCCATCAATATCGAAGCCTTCTTTAGACACAAAATGCTTGAGTCTTTCCTTAGCTTGTGAAGGACATGTAAAACCTCCTGTACACCTAATGTATTTTTCAAAGGTTTTAACTCCATTATTTTCAGCCAAAGTTTCTCTATAAACATTTGATTTACAGATAGGACAATTTGTAGGTAGTGAAATTTTCTTGTTTTCTTTTTTTCTTTTTGAAGTGATTGCTCCTATTACCTGAGGAATTACATCTCCAGCTCTTTGAACCCATACAGCATCTCCAATACGAATATCTTTTTTTTGAATATCATCATAATTATGCAGGCTTGCATTAGATACGAGTGCTCCACCTATATTTACCGGCTTTAATCGAGCTACCGGTGTTAAAACGCCTGTTCTACCAACCTGTATCTGAACATCAACAATTTCTGATATTGCTTTTTCTGCTGGGAACTTATGTGCAATTGCCCATCTAGGGTGATGACCGGTAGATTGCAACCTATCTCTCCAATCTATTCTGTTCAATTTATAAACAATTCCATCAATATCATAACCAAGATCCATTCGTTTATCTAAAAGATTATTATAATATTTTTCTAAAGATTCTAATGACTTATGGTTGCTTGATTCAGGATTAGTTATTAATCCTAGGTCATTGAAATAATTAATTATATCACTATGATAATTAAAGTTATTTTCAGGAAAAAGCCCCCAGCTAAATGCAAAAAATCTTAATGGCCTTTTAGCTGTTTCATTTGGATCTAATTGCTTTAATGAGCCAGCCGCAGCATTTCTTGGGTTTTTAAATATATCTTTTCCAGATTGTTTTTGCTTATCATTAAGCTCGTTAAATTCATCATGCGTTATATATACTTCACCTCTAACTTCAAGAATATCTGGTGCTATCTTTTTCTCTAAATATTTAGGAATATCAATTATTGTTCGTAAGTTTTCTGTAACATCCTCCCCAAAGTTTCCATCACCCCTTGTTGCTCCCAGAATTAATTCGCCCTTTTTATACAAAAGCGTAGCAGAGAGACCGTCAATTTTTGGTTCTGCTATAAATTCAATTTCTTCTTCGTCATTAAGAAGTAAAAAATTCCTTAATCCATCTATCCAACTATTTACATCACTAATATTTTTTGCATTTTGTATTGAGAGCATTGGGATTTGATGTTTAATTTTTTTAAAACCTTCTACTGGTTCAGCTCCTACTAGATCCGTTGGAGAATCTATTTTTTTTAAATTTGGAAATTTTTTTTCAATCTCGAGAGCTTCTCGGACTAAATCATCATATTCAGCATCTGAAATTGAAGGGTTATTCTCCTGATGATATTTTTTATTATGCTTAACTATCTCTTCATAAAGAAAGTCTAATCTTGATTTACTATCATTTTCCGAAGCATTAGATTTTTTCATTTTTCTTACTGTAAGAAATTATTTATTAAATCATATGTGCTCTCATACCAATCACTTTCAGGAAAATTATAACCTAATACTGCTGCTGTAGCTTGAGCTTCGTTAATTAATCCAAGAGATATATATGCTTCAACTATTCTGTGAAGAGCTTCAGGTGTATGACTTGTGTTCTGATACTCAGTAACAACAAATCTGAATCTATTTATGGCAGCAAGAAATGCACTTTGTTTCAAATAATACCTTCCTATATACATTTCTTTTCCCGCTAAATGATCGCGTGTTAAATCAATTTTCAATTGAGCGTCTTTTGCATAATCAGAATCTGGATATCGCCTAGTAACTTCAGTAAAAGAATTTAATGCTAATTCGGTTATTTTTTGATCCCGAGCAACATCAGAAATTCTCTCATAATATGATTGGCCAATAAGATAATAAGCATAGACAGCGTGTCTATTGCCTGGGTGAAGAGATATAAACCTTTGCGCAGAAGAAATAGCCTCATCATATTTATTTTGTAAATAATAAGTATAAGCTGACATTAGCATTGAGCGTCTCGCCCAGGGAGAATATGGGTGTTGTCTTTCAACCTCGTCAAATTCGTATGCAGCAGCTTGATATCTTCCATTTTCAAGATGATAAACAGCATTATTGTATATTGCCGCTAATGTTCTTTCACGATATTCAGGTCTTTCCCCATCACTAGAGCATGCAAATAGAAAAAAAGTTAATACAATTACTACAAAATTATTTCTGTTCTTATTAAATAAAAATTTCATAATATGATTATATTATTAATTTTGTAAAAGAGCTACCAGTTGGTTTAAAAATTAAGCAGTTAAAAGAGTTTTTTGATTTTCTGAATAAACACCATCATCGAATTCAATTAGCTCAAAAGAGTCCTCATTATCAAACAACTCTTTTAAAAGAAGATTATTCATATGATGTCCACATAAGTAACCTTTGTACTCACCTTGTATTCGATACCCTGAAGTAAAAATATCTCCAACAGCATCGAGTAGCTTGTGAACAACAAACTCATTTTCAAATCTTAATCCTTCGGAATTAATAACTTCATTATTATCAATTATTATACAATTATCTAAACTACCCCCGAGCCCTAGACCAGACATTCTTAGAGCTTCTACATCGCGCATAAAGCCAAATGTTCTTGCCTTGGAAACATTATCCTTAAAATTGAAATTCTCGAGGCTTATTGATGCTTCTTGTTTGCCAATAACTTTGTCAGAAAAGTCGATCGATGCAAAAAATTTCATATCATTGCTAGGACTAAGAGAACACTTTTTATCACCATCTATAATTTCTACATGGTCCTTTATTTTAAGAAACTTTCTCTTTTCAGGTAATTCTTCTATTCCTGAATTCTCAATTAGATCAATAAACTGACCAGAACTTCCATCCATAATTGGAACTTCAGAACCATTTATTTCAATATCAACATTATCCACCCCTGATCCCGATAAAGCAGCCATTAGATGTTCTATAGTTGAAATTTTAATATCATATTCATTTTTTATAGTAGTACACATATTAGTGTCAGAAACATTTTTATAACTTGCTAAGATAGTTCTCTTGTTTAATTCATCATCCAAATCTGTTCTTATAAATCTTACACCTGAATTTGCTTCAGATGGTTTTAGAGTTATGTCAATTTTATCACCTTTATGAAGGCCAATTCCAGATGTGGATATCGCTTTTTTAATTGTCGTTTGCCATGGATAAAAGCCGGATGCTGTTTGAAAATTACAAGACATTTTAATTTCCACTAATAATTAATATACTAGTTAACAGTCGGCAAAAAAGAATCCAAATCAAACTTTGTGTCTGTTTGTAACCATTTATTTAAGCTGAAGTTCTGTTATTAAATCTCATATTCTATATGATATTGTTTAATTCCTAGTAAAAATAGCAATAAAATAGGGATACCTATCGCTTTAATTAGAAAATAGGTATAGATGAAGATTAATACTGAATAATCACATTAATTCTTACTATTGTTTGTTTTTTCTTAAAAAAGCGGGGATTTCCATTTGTGAATCAAAATCTTTATCATCTTCATTAT
>LUMP01000332.1_pt1 | contig 11339 bp, 9 predicted proteins | sample 729641 | NCBI WGS metagenome assembly LUMP01 (sample SAMN03860260, study PRJNA289734) | marine metagenome | biome: seawater column; feature: ocean; material: water; isolation source: Red Sea water column Station 12 - depth 47m | place: Saudi Arabia: Red Sea | collected 2011-10-15 | depth 47 m | reverse complement strand
GTATTATCAATTCCACTTGGATTTCCATGTGCGATTTTTTCTGATTCATATGCCATCTTGTTGATCTCTTCTTCAGTGAGATTCATTTTGAAATGATTGTTCAGCGCCTTAATAATTGAGACTGCAATCACTGCAGATCCACCTAATCCCATTCCTCTTGGAATATCTGAGAAGACCTCAATCTTCATTCCGGTATGACTGAGATTCATTTTTTCTAAGATTAAAGCTGCGGGTTTTTCAAATGATTGACGCTCTTCTGGTTTTTTATCTAGGCGATATTCAACCCCCCAAGATGGAATCATTAAGAGGACGCCATTATCTGCTTCTTCCACTTTAACTCGAATATTAAGAGGGATAGGAACCGCAATTGCATGACGACCATAAACCACAGAGTGCTCACCTAAGAGTATGACTTTACCTGAGGTTACTGCATCAAAATCCTCTGTCTTTATTGGCTCTCTTTTTGTCAGATTTTGAACAATTTCTCTGGCCTTCCAAACTTTGATATCGCCACTGATTAACAATTCCTCAAGAACATCATCAAATATTTCATGTGGCGCATCTGCTGCTTTTACTACATTCCTTGCATGCAGTGTCATGTGACCCTTTTGAATACCATCGGTTGATAAAGCTTTTAGAGCCGAGAAGTTTTGAGCGAGTCCGACAGCGGCCATCACACCAGAGAGTTCTGTAGCTGATTCAAGATTCATAATTCTTAGATTCAATGCCACTGCAGGATTTGACTCGATGGGTGCCCCAACAATTCCTACTTTCAATGGTAGTTCAATTGAGCCAATCAGATCTCCATTCTCATCTTTTTTCCATTCAGAAAGAGAAGAATATCTGCCATGTCTGGACGCATAAGCGTGAGCGCCAGCCTCTATTGCTCTCCAGTCATTTCCGGTGGCAAGGGCAACTGCATCAATTCCATTCATGATTCCTTTATTATGCGTAGATGCTCTATACGGGTCTGCTTTAGCAAAGTCAGAAGCGATGATGATTCCATCTCTGATTTGTTCAGGATCATAGCCTTCCTTTGATAAAGAATTCAATGGAATTCTCATTGTTGCTTTAGCAATTGACTGATCAGTTAAGTTTGACAAGATTCGAAGGAAAACTTTACCTTCTGTAATGCTTTCAACCAATGGCGCAATGCCCTCACACATTCCATTGACCAAATTTGCACCCATTGCATCCTGTGTGTTGACGTTGATATTCAGCACAAGCATCTCTTCTTCAAAGGATTCCATAGGATAAGTTTTGATTGAGAAGTCAATTGCTCCTCCACCTCTTGCAACCATTCGCGGATGAAAACTATTGGCAAGATCAATGATTTCTTGTTTACGGGACAAAAGATAAACCTATTGGCATGCCCATCACACCAATCACATTTTCAATCATCTTATCTGCACTGTTGATATCCAGCTGCTGCTGTTGATTTTTAAGAAGTTGATAGTCTTTTTTTGAGATTAAACCTTTTTCATAAACAGCATCAAGACGCTCATTGATGGGCATCTTGTAAAAATTTGGAATCCTCGATTTATCCATAAAATTATTGCTCACTATCTAAACAGACGATCAGTTTACTCAGAAACACAAGAATTGTGAAAAAATAAGACCTATTGAGATGAAAAAAATCTCTTCCTGAGTTAGATTAGTGGGTCGGAGTAAAAAAGAATGGCAGCGAATAGAAATAAACCATGGTTAAAGAGTTACCCAGAGGGTACACCAGAATTTATTACCTTGGATCCAAGAAAAACCATCGTCAAATTATTAGATGAGGCTGAGTCGAACTATCCAGATAATGATGCTTTCGTCAATTTTGGAGTTTCATTGAGTTACAAAGATGTTCAAACCAAATCAAAGAAATTCGCAGCTTATTTGCAAAATGTTTTAGGTTTAAAAAAGGGAGATAGAATTGCAATGATGATGCCAAATTTATTGCAATATCCCGTTGCTATTTTCGGTGCATTGCGAGCAGGACTCATTGTTGTTAATGTCAATCCACTCTACACCCCACGAGAACTGGAGCATCAGTTAAGAGACTCTGGCTCAAAGGCAATATTGATTTTTGAAAACTCCGCACATGTGTTGAGCGCTGTTATTGAAAATACTGAAATTGAGCATGTCATTATTACCAAGATTGGTGATTTCTTAGGTCCCATTAAAGGATCGCTCATGAACTTTGTAGTGAAATATTTAAAAAGAATGGTTCCTAAATATTCTTTGCCTGGAAAAATTGATTTTAAATCAACACTGGGAAGGCCAGTAACAGATTTAGACGAATCACCAATTTCAATTGATGATTTGGCATTTTTGCAATATACAGGCGCAACCACTGGACTTTCAAAGGGTGCAATGCTCTCACATGGAAATGTGATTGCAAGTCTTGAGCAGCTTGAAGCAATGTTGGTTGATGTGATTGATGAGGATGGCAGTGATATTTATATCAATGCACTGCCTATCTATCATATCTATTCGTTGTCTGTTCTGGTTTTGGCAGGTTATACGAATGGAGGCCTCAATGTGCTGATCACAAACCCTAGAGATACTGATGGGTTTGTTAAAGAAATCAGGAAGTGGCGCTTTACTTTCTTTAATGGTGTAAACACGCTATATGAAAGCCTGCTGAACCATCCAGAAATTAAAAGTGTCAATTTTGACTCTATGAAACTCTCTGGCACAGGCGGTTCTGCTTGCAGACAATCAACTGCAGAAAGGTGGCAAGAGCTCACTGGCAATGTTTTACTCGAGGGTTACGGACTCTCTGAGACATCGCCAAGTGTTTCTGTTTCTCCATCATATTTAACAAAATTCAATGGATTTGTCGGACTGCCTGTACCCAGTACTGAAATTTCAATTCGTGATGAAACTGGCAAACAAGTCAGAAGAGGTGCCCCAGGAGAGATCTGTGTTAAGGGACCTCAAGTGATGCAGGGATACTGGAATAATGAAGAGGCGACAAAGGAGGCCATTGATGAAGAGGGTTTCTTTAAAACGGGAGATATTGGGACATTAAACAGTGATGGTTTCATCAAGATAGTGGATCGGAAAAAAGACATGATATTGGTTTCTGGATTCAACGTATATCCCAATGAGATTGAGGATGTAGTAAGCCTTCATCCAGAGATTATTGAAGCTGCATGTATTGGTGTTGATGATGAAAAAACAGGTGAAGCAGTGAAGTTATTCGTTGTTAAAAATAATCCAAGTTTGAGTGCCGATGAAGTGATGGACTACTGCAGAGATAATTTCACAGGCTACAAGGTTCCAAAGCACATTGAGTTCATTGATGAGTTACCAAAGTCAAATGTTGGGAAAGTATTGAGGCGATCACTTAGAGAGTAACGCTTCCACTTTCTTCCAATGCTCATCACTCATCCAAGTTTTCTTAAATGAATCGAGCTCTGCCTCTTTGAGTTGCTCATGAATCAATTGTTTTTGCTTTACATTCACAGCTTTAATTCCACGAATCACCTGTATTGATGTAGATTGATACATCTTTTTGATTTCATTGATTCTTGATCCCAATGCTTCATGAGTCTTTTCAACTTCATTTATGATCCCAGCTTTCTGCGCATCCTTTGCCTTAAAAATCTTTCCTTCTATGAGAATCGAGAGCGCCTTGCTGCTTCCAATAGTCTCAATCAGATCGATAATTCCACCCCATGCGGTAGTAATTCCAAGCGTGGAATGTATGAAACCAAATTTAGATGATTCACAAGCAATCCTATAATCACATGCCATTGCCAGTTCAGCACCGCCACCCAGTGCATATCCATTGATATTTGCTATAACTGGTACAGGAAAATATCGAATCTGATCCAACATTGCTCTGCCATTCAATGCCATTGCTTCAGTTTCCCTATCTTTCCTCACTGAAGTCAATTCCTTTAAATCTCCACCTGCGACAAAAAACTTCTCCCCTGACCCTCTGATTAGGACACATTTGAGGTCTGATCGGTCCTTATGTTGCATTAATGAATCATTGAGAAGGCCAATTACTTCATTACTTAAAGCATTGCCCGCATCTTCACGATTGATGGTGAGTTCAAGCACAGAGTCTTGCAAATCTTGCTTGAGGATATCTGTCATTTAGAAATAAAGTCGCATGATGCATTCGGCAACACAGGCTGGACGATCTTGGTCTTTAACCTCAACAGAATATTCTTCCACCAATTCAATGCTTCCTTTGATCTCCTCAACTGAGACAAGTGTACAGTTTGCCCTAATAGAACTTCCAGATATCACTGGACCAGGAAAACGAAGTTTATTGATACCATAATTGATGATGTTTTTTGTCCCAGGAAAAACTGGAGTTGAAGGATCCACCAGCCCCCTCAGCTTTGGGTAAAGAGATAGAGTAAAATAACCATGTGCGATCGTTGCTTTAAATGGCGATTCTTCAGCAGCTCTTGCTGGATCAATATGGATCCATTGATGATCCTCTGTTGCATCCGCAAATGCATCAATCTTTTCTTGAGAGATATCAATCCATTCACTTTGATGAATCAAAGAACCAACTTGACTATTGAGTTCATTAAGTACAGCTTCTTTAGACATTTTTTCTCCTTGTTTTTTTCTCTAAAACCAAATCGTAGCAAATTAAGAATAAATGAAGGAGTTGTTATTCTTATTGCGACGAAATAATTAAGTAATAATAATTAAGTAGTAAGATATACAAATATATGTCAGTTCTATTGAACTTGCACAAATATGAGGAAAAGATGTCAGAAATAAAAAACCTACCGATCATTCTGAGTGTTTTGTTTCTTCTGGGATGTGAAACACAACAAATGGGAGGAGGGCCACAGAGCCCGTCTTCTCAGTCGCCCAGTTCACCTTCAGTGAGCATGCCCTCACCGAGCCCAACAATGCCGTCTTCAGGATCACAATCTTCTTCATCGAGCTCACCACAAAGTGGTTCACCGCAACAGGGATCACAAGGGAGTCAGGGTAGCCAAGGTCAAACATCCAGTAGCTCTCAGCCAGCAGGAAGTGATTCAGGTCAGATGGGCCAAGGGAGCATGAGCACTTCTTCTGGTCAATCATCTCAAAATACAGGAGCCATGGGCGGCTCACAAAGATCTGCATCCTCAATATTCGAGGACTCATTGGGAGATTTTGACAAAGATATCGCTTCAGAAAGAGTAGTTATTGCCTCAGCTGATCGTGGCGATGGTATGACTGGACAAGAATCTGCTGACGCAGCCGCAATCAGTGAAGGTGCATTAGAGGGTGGAATGGATGGTGCAATGGGCTCAAGCGGCTCTGAAGCAGATGCATCACAAGGTCAAGAAGGTGAAGCACAGGACAGTCAGTCAGAGTCTGATTCAGGTGATGATTCATCTCAATCTCGAGCTGACAAGGAGAAAGAGCGAATCCCCGATGACATACCTATGGATGGAACAGGCGAGGATGTGATTGCTAGACAAATAAGAGAGGCAGCCATTCAAGAAGACGACCCACTGATTAGAGAGGCACTATGGGAAGAGTATCGAAAGCATATGGGAATTAAGAAGTGATTAGGTCAATTCAAATGACTTCAAGAACGCTCTTAGCCTTCACCCTGTTATTTTTCTCTGGAATCTATCATTCAGAAGCAAAAACAATAAAGTACGAAAAGGTACAACTTGATATTGCTCAAACTGAAATACCTTTTGAAGAATTGCTTGATATCGGAATCATGCTATTTGATCCAAACGTACCAGAGAAGGAAGATCCAATGATTTTTCCTGAAATCAGGAAAGCCGAGGCAAGATACATGCCATACCACCTGAAAAAGACATTAGAGAGCACTGGTCACTGGGGCGGTGTTTGGGTGCTTCCTGAGAGATCAAAAGCGATAGATCTTATTATTGTTGGAAGAATTGAGAAATCTGACGGACTTGATGTGGAACTGAAGATAGGCGTATGGGACATTGTTGGCGCACAATGGGTTAATAAAACATACAAGTCAAATATCGCAAAGAGCTCTTACAGCAAAAGAAGAGATTTGACGCAGGATCCTTATCAAAATATTTTCAATAAAATTGCGAATGATCTTCTTCAAATCAAACAAGCTAAAAACAGAGAAGATCTCATCCGCTTATCACAAACTGGTGAAATACGCTTCGCTTCAGAGTTGATCCCTGTCTACGATGAGTACATTTCTAAAAATAAGAAAAATATCTATTCGCTAGAACGCCTCCCGTCTGAGGATGATGAAATCATGCAAAGAATTCTTGAGGTGCAAGAAAGAGAGTTTTTGTTGCTAGATACACTCAATGAATACTATGGACAACTTTATGAAAACCTCTCTCAACCTTATGAGGATTGGAGAAAACTCTCAAGAGAAGACATGATCACATATGAAGAGCTTCAAAGATCTGCAAGAACAAGAAAAATATTGGGTGCAGTTGCATTAGCAGGTGCTTTGGCGACAGATGGAGACAGTAGAGCAAGCAGCACCATGAGACAAATGGCTATTTATGGAGGCATTGAAGGGTTGAGAAGTGGTTTTGCTACAGCTTCTGAAGCGAAAATATATCAGGAATCATTGAAAGAATCAGGAGCTGATTTTGATGCTCAAGTGCAACCGTTTGTGATCGAATTGGAAGGACAAACAATTCGTCTCACTGGCACTGCCGAAGAAAAATTCCAAGAATGGAGAAGGCTCCTCAAGGAGATCTATATTGATGAGACTGGTTTTACCATACCTCAGGCCGAAACCGAATAATTAAAGCTCATGAATGAGTCCGTTGATCAAAATAACACTGACACATCAGTTCAGCCTGAAGAAAAGACGCTATACCAACAAAAATTAGAGAAAGAACGCTCAAACTCAATCAGTATTCGAAAAGGAGGTGGAATTCTAGTTGGTCTTAGCTTGTTGTTGGTTATCGTCATTTTTGTTCTCCCATTACTTGTACAAGAGGATAAAGAGGATCTACCCATTCAAACGATCGAAGAAGAAACAATCCTCATTCTGAACCAAGAGATATTGGCACAAAAGCCAATTGCGGAAGCATTGCTTTCTGAATTATTGATTAAGATCGAGTCACTTAAGCTTCAAGGCATTCTTTTTTGGGGAATGGGAAAATGGGAGGATGTGCTCATTATGCAGCAAGAGGGTGATTCAGCATTCATTGAGCAGCAATATGATGTCTCAGCAGAACGATATCGAGAGGCATTGCAATTGCTCTCAGATATGGAGATCTCAATTCCTGATGTATTAAAAAATGCGCTTGAATCAGGACAGTCATCAATCCTTAATGGCAACAAAGATGATGCGATTGCAAGTTTTGAAATTGCGTTGGCAATTGATGGCAACAACCTTGACGCGAAACAAGGCTTGGATAGGGCACTGAAGCTTGATCAGGTGTTGGCAAGAACTCAAAGAGGTAAAACTGAATTCGAACTAGGAAGTTACAAGCTTGCAATTGAGTTATTTCAAGATGCCTTATCGATTGACCCCAATTGGGAGCCTGCAATCAATGGACTGAATCAAGCAAAGAAATCATATGCAGACAATCTGTTTCAGGAGTCATTATCAAAAGGATATCGATCATTAAATGATGAATCTTTTGATGATGCCAAGATTTTATTTGAGCAAGCTCTTTCGATACGTCCAAACTCAAAAGAAGCTCTACAGGCGCTCGATGAACTCAATTTAAAGAGAATTGCAAGTCTAACAAAATCGCTTAAGTACAAGGGATTGATTGCAGAAGTCAATGAAGAATGGAATCAAGCAAAGGGTTTTTACGAAGAAATTCTGGTCATTGACCCCAATCTTGAAGAAGTCAAAGAGAGTCTCAATAGGGTCGAATCAAGAATTTTATTGGATGCAGAAATGACTTCGATCATTGCCAGAAGCGATGCTTATAATGACAATAAAGTTTTGGGTCAAGCTCAAGCCTTATTGGGAACTGCAAAATCAATCGAGCGGATTGGACCGAAGTTGGAACAATCAATTCAAAAACTGGATTCATTGATTCGGATAGCACTCATACCGATAGATGTGATTTTTGAATCTGATCAACTCACTGAGGTCACTATATTTAAAGTGGATCAAATGGGGACGTTTCAACAAAAGATAGTTTCCCTGAGGCCTGGAATTTATACTGCCAGAGGAAGCAGAAAAGGATTCAAAGATGAAACCATAAGATTCAGAGTGGATCCGAATAAGCAAAATCAGCGAGTCAGGATTATTTGTAATAAGAAAATATGAGCCAAATTATTATCCAAAATGGGAATCAATCTAAGACGGTTGAACAAAATAATTTCCCAATAAGAATTGGGACTGACCTAAATTCTGAGATCGTAATTTCAGGTTCTTTGGCTGAAGGCTTATCTGCAACGATTGATCGAATAGGCGAAAAATACCTTCTGCAAATCACCAGCCAATCCATTGATGCTTCCATGAATGGAAATAAATTAAAGGGAAGCCATTGGATTGAGAATGAAGATGAACTAATCATCAACAATGCAGTCATTCAATTTGAACATCAAGAGAATGATCTTTTGATTTCGGTTAGCGATATCAGTGGCGAACAACCAACCATTTTTGAGAAAAGACAATCCAAGGGAATATTTGAGAATCAAACCATCAGGTACATTGGTTTTTCTATCTCTTTGGTTGTGCTTTATTTCTCTTTTTACTTTTTCACAGCAAAGGCCGTAAAAATTGATATTTTTGATGATTTAAATGGAGAATTAATCGCTCAAGATTCTGATATAAAAATCGATGGAGGGTTATTTCCGTCTTTCAAAATAGGCGGACGATATCTATTGAGAAGCGGTGAATATAAGATCAGTATTCAAAACGAAGGCTATGTTTCTATGAGCAATGAAACTTTGATCATCGATGAAAATGAGTCACAGGATCGAATGTTTGATTTAAGTAGGTTGCCTGGAAAGATTGTATTCACAACGAACCCAGGTGTTGACTTTGATCTCTATGTAGATGATTCAGAGGTTAGTAAAGCAACTCCAGAGACATCCATTTCTGCTGGAAATCGAAAGATTGAGCTTCGATTTGATCGATATTTTCCCATTGAGAAGGAAATATTCGTGAATGGAAAAGGAGAAATTCAAGAGTATTCATTTGATCTAGATCCTTCATGGGCAGATGTTTCTATTAGCACAGAGCCAGTTGATGTAAGTATCTTCAATGGCAATGAAAGATTGGGCAATACGCCTTCCACTATTCAGCTTATTCAAGGTAAAAATACACTTTCTTTGAGGAAGTCAGGATATAAAGATTATGAGATTCAATTAGATATTGTTGCACAGGATTCAGTCTCGCTCGAATCATTGATACTCTCCAGATTGGATGTGCCATTGGAAATCATGAGTGAACCAGAAGGTGCTTCGATCAACATCAATGATGAATATCGAGGTTTGACACCGATGGAAATCATGCTTGAACCGTTGGTTGAACATAAAATATTGATAAGTAAACCTGGCTACAAAGATATCAATAATCAACTTAGACTGGATACCATTGAAAGTTTGTCATCAAAAGGTAAAAACAGCGAGGTGCTTGATTATTTTCTTGAGGAAATTCTAGGACAAGTTTCTTTTGTTGGTACCGATGGTGCAAAGGTCTATCGTTCAGATGATCTAATCGGTGTGATTCCCTTTGATATCGAAATGATCAGCGAAGAACAGATATTGAAAGTAAAGAAGGATGGTCTGGTTACTCAAGAGATTAAGATGACCCCAAATCCAAACTACCCTCAAAAAATTGAAGTAAAACTACTCAACGAGGAACAAACGGTTCTCGCTGCAATTCCAAAGACTTTGAAGACCTCTCAATCACAAGAGATGAAATTAATCTTACCCGGTTCTTTTGTTATGGGCACACCCAGGCGTTCTCAAGGAAGGTTATCAAATGAGAATGAGAGATTGGTTGAGATCACCAAGCCATTCTATATTGGCACAAAGGAAGTGACGAATAATGAATTCAGAGCTTTCAAACCAAAGCATACTTCTGGTGCTGAAATGTTTAGGGAACTTTCAAACGGAATGCATCCCACTGTAATGGTGACTTGGTCGGATGCTGCAGCATATTGTAATTGGCTCAGTGAAAAGGAATCTTTGGTGCCTGCTTATGAAAACATTGATGGTCAATATAAGCTCAAACAACCAATAACGAATGGGTACAGATTGCCAACTGAAGCCGAGTGGGAATGGGTTTCTAGATATAACGGCGGAGCAGGTGAGCAAAGATACCCATGGGGCGACAGCATGCCTCCTATAGAAGAAAGTGGAAATTATGCAGATGAGTCTACAGAAAGTCTTTTGACAAATGTCCTCAAAGATTACTGGGACGGTTATCCTGTGACCGCACCGTCAGGAAGGTTCTACCCAAACAAAATAGGAATATACGATCTGGGAGGTAATGTCGCTGAGTGGGTTTCAGATTATTATGCAGTGCCAACGCGGCAACTTAGGTTGGTTGAAAAAGACCCTTCGGGCCCAGCTGATGGAACTGCGAGAGTAATTAAAGGATCAAGCTGGAGAGATTCATCGCTCACAAAACTTCGTTTTGCATACAGAGATTATGGCACTCAAGGAAGATTGGATGTTGGATTCAGAATCGCAAGGTATACTGATCTTGAGAATGGAAAAGATGAAAAAAACAATTAAATCATTACTGCTCTTCATTATAGGGTCTTCGCTATTATTTGAGATGACACCGTCTTATGCACAAGAATTAGAGAGCGAGGCAAAATCACAAGAAGAAATTGATAGAGAGCTTGAAAAGGAATTGGCAAAAATTCAGGAGGCATATGAAGAAGAATCATTGGAGGAATTTGTGCCGTCGGAGCCATTATCTGCTGATGTTGCAGTGAGCTTTCCATCTGATATTTAGGAGTAACTCATGAATGGAAATAATTTATCGAAGGAATTTTTATATCAAGCTCTTGCATTGATTGTGTCAATCATTTTGGTGCATGCGACCTATGTTTCGTTGATAAGGCCAGAGGCGAAGGAGATCATAAAAGAACAACAGATCATGATTGAGCAAGATGTTAATTATGTTCCTGAGAGATCATTTTATGTGATTGTTAGAGACTTTGAGCAAGAGGCCTGTTTCATTCTAATGCTATGGGCTTTCGCGATCATGGCAATCAAAGCAAATGCTTCGCTCAATGAGCGACGTTTATTGAGGGAAGATCTGATCCCCATTCGCGTAGGAGAAAGCATCAATCCTGACTCTGCAACGGATTATCTAAGACAGTTAGAAGGATTGGATGATTCAAAGAAAGATTTATTCTTAACCAGAACATTGATCAATGGACTGAAACGTTTTACTACAACCAAGAATGTTCAAGACGTATCGACCGCAACAC
>LUMP01000663.1_pt1 | contig 11343 bp, 7 predicted proteins | sample 729641 | NCBI WGS metagenome assembly LUMP01 (sample SAMN03860260, study PRJNA289734) | marine metagenome | biome: seawater column; feature: ocean; material: water; isolation source: Red Sea water column Station 12 - depth 47m | place: Saudi Arabia: Red Sea | collected 2011-10-15 | depth 47 m | reverse complement strand
AGATCGTAAAAAAGGCTGCATTTGCAACATCTGTATAGAGCAAAGCAACCTGTTGTAATGCAGAACCTAAAAATAAGGACAATCCTATTAAAGACACATAAATTACAAATGTTTTTTTATCTGTTTTTAATTCTGGTTTAAAATTTTTTAATTCAAATAAAATTACGAGTGGGGTAATAGCTAAAAAACCAACAAAAAATCTAACAGCATTAAATGTGAAAGGACCAATATTGTCCATGCCAGTATCTTGAGCAATAAAAGTTGTGCCCCATATAAAAGTGCATAACAAAGCACTTAATAGGGAAATAGGCTTAGACATTTTTGATTATACAGCTAGCTTATAAGCAAAATTTTTGCCTAAGTTTTCTTTAAGATCATTGTTAAATCTTGCTGCCTCAGCACCATCAATAATTCTATGATCATAAGACAAAGAAATCGGTAGCATTGTTCTAGTTTGAAACTTTCCATTTATATAAATTTGTTTTTTCTCTGATCTTCCTACTCCTAAAATTGCTACTTCAGGATAATTTATTATTGGTGTAAAAAATGAACCACCTATTCCTCCTAGGCTAGTAATAGTCATTGAACCACCAAACAATTCCTTTTTATCTATTTTTAAATTTCTACAAAGCTCGCTTACCTCCCTTAACTCTCTACTAATATGAGAAATTTTTTTATTATTAGCATTTCTAATTTTTGGAACCATTAGTCCATTTGGAGTGTCTACAGCTATACCTATATGGTAATATTTTTTCATTGTCATTTTACCTGTTTCAATTTCATCAATAGAAGAATTAAAACTTGGAAATTTTTTTAACGAGGCAACTAAAGCTTTTACAATAAATGCTAAAGGAGTAATTTTAATTTTTTCTCCTGTATAAATATCAGTCAAAGAATTTCTAAAGCTTTCCATTTCTGTAATATCAGCCTCATCATGATTTGTAACATGAGGTATAGTGGTCCATGAATTTGTTAAATACTTTGATGATAATTTTTTTACTCTTGGTATATCTTTGATCTCTATTTCACCAAAATCTGAATGCTCAAATTCATTTTTAATTTTGTTTGGTTTTTTTTCCTCAACAACTTCAGCGTTATTGTTTGATCTTAATGCTACAAATTTTTTTATATCGTCTTCAACTACTCTTCCATCTCTCTCACTTCCTAAAACTTTATTTATATCTACACCAAGTTCTCTAGCAAATTTTCTAGCTTTTGGGCTTGCTGATGAAATGTTAGATACATTATTTAAAACTTTAGTTTGTTGTTGAATTTCAGGTTTTATTACTTCAATTTTTTTAAACTCTTTTTCTATTATTGGTTTCTCTTCATCTTTTTGATTTATCTGTGATGATTTTTCTAAAGTTAAAATTAAATCTCCTTCAGATACTTTATCTCCAACTTTTATATTTAAGTTAGAAATTTTACCTTCAAAACTAGATGGTATTTCTACGCTAGACTTATCACTTTCTATTGTAATTAAAGGGTCATTTTTTTTAATTGATTGACCTTTTTTTACTAATACCTCAATAACCTCAACATCTTTAAAATCTCCTATATTTGGTACCTTAATTTCAATATCTGACATTATAATTTTGTTGGCATAGGTTTATCGCCATCAATTTTGTATTTTTTCATAGCATCTTTTGCATATTTTGAAGCTATCAATTGTTCTTTTGCTAAAATACTTAATCCATAAGCTACTAAATGTTCTTTATCTACCTCAAAGAATTTTCTTAAATTTTTTCTAGTATCACTTCTTCCAAAACCATCCGCACCTAACGAATAAAAGCTCTTATTGTTTGTGTAAGGTCTTATTTGATCGGAATTCATTCTCATATAATCTGATGCTGCCATAATTGGACCTTCAGTACTTCCAAGACATTGCTCTACATATGATTTTTTAGGAGTTTTGTCCGGATTTAGAAGGTTATATCTTTCAACTTCCATCCCATCTTTTCTTAACTCATTAAAACTTGTAACACTCCATATTTCACTATCAATTTGATAGTCGTTTTGTAAAATTTCAGCTGCTGACATCATCTCTCTTAATATTGTTCCTGAGCCTAAAAGTTGAAGTTTTGTTTTTTTATATTTGTTAAATTCCTTTATCTTATACATTCCTTTAAGAATTCCTTCTTCACAATTTTTATCCTTAGGCATTTCAGGATGTGAATAATTTTCGTTCATTGTTGTAATATAATAAAAAACATTTTCTTTCTTCTCATGCATTCTTCTTAGACCCTCTCTAAAAATAGTTGCTAATTCATAATGAAATGTAGGATCATAAGTTACACAATTAGGAATTGTTGATGCAATCAAATGACTATGTCCATCTTGATGTTGTAATCCTTCACCTGCTAATGTTGTTCTTCCAGCTGTTGCACCAACTAAAAAACCTCTAGCCTGGCTATCACCAGCAGCCCAAGCTAAATCTCCAATTCTTTGAAATCCAAACATAGAATAAAAAATGTATATTGGAATCATTTCAATATCATGATTTGTGTAAGCAGTTGCAGCTGCTATCCAAGAAGACATCGCTCCTGCCTCATTAATTCCTTCTTCAAGTACCTGTCCACTTTTATCTTCTCTATAAGAACTTAGTTGTGCAGCATCTTCGGGCTCATATTTCTGTCCTTCGTGAGCGTATATTCCGATTTTTTGAAAAAATCCTTCCATACCGAATGTTCTTGCTTCATCTGGGATAATTGGAACTAATCTAGGTGAAATATTTTTATCTCTTAACAAATTAGTTAACATTCTGACCAGCGCCATTGTAGTAGACATTTCTTTTTCACCAGTTGAAACTTTCATAAAATCAAAAATATCTTTTGATGGTGCTTTAATAGGTTTTGCAAAGGTTGATCTCTCTGGCAAATAACCTCCCAATTTAAGTCTTCTCTCTTTTATGTATTTAATCTCTGGAGATTTCTCATCAGGTCTAAAGTATTCTATATTTCTAACTTGTTCATCAGTTAGAGGAACATCAAAACGATCTCTATAATACATAAGATCATCCACATCTAATTTTTTAGTTTGGTGAGTAGTGTTTACACTTTCACCTGTTTTTCCCATTCCATATCCTTTGATTGTTTTTGCAATAATAACTGTTGGACTTCCTTGGTTTTTAATTGCTTTATCATAAGCTGCGTATACCTTATGGGGGTCGTGTCCTCCTCGATTTAATCTCCAAATATCTTTATCTGACATAGATGAAACCATCTCCAAAGTATCTGGGTTTTTTCCAAAAAACTTTTCTCGCACATATGCACCATCTCTTGCTTTCATAGCTTGGTATTCACCATCTACAGTTTCATTCATAATTTTTACTAATTGACCAGTTTTGTCATTAGCTAACAATGAGTCCCAGTATGAACCCCAAATAACTTTTATTACATTCCATCCAGCACCTCTAAAACTACCTTCAAGTTCTTGGATAATTTTCCCATTTCCTCTTACAGGGCCATCAAGTCTTTGGAGATTACAGTTAATTACAAAAATTAAATTATCTAATTTTTCTCTGGCTGCTAATCCAATTGCACCCATGGATTCTGGTTCATCCATTTCACCGTCTCCCAAAAAAGCCCAAACCTTTCGTCCTTCATCTTTAATCAATCCTCTATTGATTAAATATTTCATGTATCTTGCTTGATAAATTGCAAGCATTGGTCCTAACCCCATCGAAACAGTCGGAAATTGCCAAAAATTTGGCATTAGCCAAGGGTGAGGGTATGAAGATAATCCTCCAGGTTTTACTTCCTGTCTAAAACTATCTAATTGTTTCTCACTCAATCTGCCCTCTAAAAATGCTCTAGCATACATTCCTGGTGCGCTGTGCCCTTGAAAATATACGAGATCACCTCCAAATTTATTATTTTTTGCTCTCCAAAAATGATTCATTCCAACATCATATAAAGTTGCAGCAGATGCAAAGGTTCCTATGTGTCCACCTAATTCTGGAAATTTTTTGTTAGCTCTTACTACCATTGCAGCTGCATTCCATCTGATCAGAGATCTTATTCTTCTCTCAATATTTTGATCTCCATTTGATTTTATTTCAGCCTCAGGAGGAATGGTATTTATATACGGAGTATTTTGGGTGTAAGGAATATTTGCTCCTTCACGATAGGCTTTGTTAATTAATTCCTTAATTAAAAAATGAGCTCTTTGATTTCCATCTTTTGAAATTACTGCAGATAAAGACTCTAGCCAATCTTGAGTTTCTAAAGGATCTATATCTAATCCATTTGTAACTTGAATTATAGATTGTTTTTTTTCTTTAGCTGGCTCTGGAACATTCACCGGCTCCTCTTTATTTACAGCCATTGCTTCCTCAGCTTGTTTAATAATATTTTCTGTATCTTTAGGAAGATTGCTCTCTTTAAGACTTTCGGTTGAATTGCTTAAACTTAAAAGTAAATCACCTTTTGAAACTTTATCGCCTACTTTAACATTAATGGTATCAATTTTTCCTGAAATAGTTGATGGGATTTCAACACTAGATTTATCACTTTCAATTGTAACTATTGGATCATTTTCCTTGATTGTATCTCCAGGCTTTACCAATAATTCTATTACCTCAACATTCTCAAAATCACCAATGTCAGGAACAAGTAGTTTTTCGCTCATTATTTAAAAGGCTTATACACTCAAATAAAATATATTTTTATGTTATTTTATCACATTAATTAATCTTTTTATGCAAAGCTGTGTTTTAATTGAACAAAATTTGTTAATAAAACCATAAAATACAGTATCTTTAATAAAATTAATTTTGGACCGCTGGCCAAATTGGATAAGGCGCTCGGCTACGAACCGGGAGATTCCAGATTCGAGTTCTGGGCGGTCCACCATAAAAGGATAAAAATGATTGATTGGCTTTTAAAAGCATCTTTACAAAAATCAGTAATTTACTTTTTTATAATTATCGCATTGTTATTATTGCTATTAACAATTGTATTGTAAATTTTATGAGTAATGAATTTAAACAAATAAGTTTGAACCCAGGGTTCATGAAACATAATGGAGGTGTTTTGTTTAGAAACATTTCTGAAACTGAATATGAATTTAAATCTACTATAAATGAAAATCACTTAAATGCTGCAGGAATAACTCATGGAGGCTATCTATCAGCATTAATAGATGCTGGTGCTGGAACCGCAGCTCACAGATCTGCTGGTAATGCTCCATGTGTAACTATTTCGTTAGATATTAAATTTATTGGTGCCTCAAAAGTTGGTGATGAAATTATTGGGCACACAAAAATATTAAAAAAAACCAATACATTAATATTTTTATTTTGTGAGCTTAAATGTAACAACAAAATTATAACATCAGCAACAGGAGTTTGGAAAATTTTAAAAGTTAAACCTTCAAATTTAGGTCCAGGCGGTTAATTTATTCTTTTCTTCTGATATTAAAATATCCACAAATAACCAGTAAAATTAAAGCAATTGGATAAACTATATTTTTGGACGGTCTAGCAGAATTTTCAATTTTGAATTCACTGATATAATCTCCCATTTCAAAACCATTTTTTTTTGCTTCTCCATTCCATTTTAAATTATCAACTATTATTTTTTCATCCTGCGCTAATAAAGTAATCCCATAATCCTCTAGAGTAAAATGATCTTCAAAAGTATTTTTTGATATTACAAAAAGTTTATATCTTTCTCCATACAAACTAGGTCTTGTTACTTTAATTTGAATTTCTTTTTTTGAATCCAATTTTAAATGATTAAAAAAATAATTATCTCATACCATTTAAGTCTATTTACAAACCAACCTTGAGTTGCTGATGTAAAAACTAAGATTCCAATTAATGATGTTATAATGACAACAAGCCCATGCCAGATATTCTCAATACCAATAAGTAAAAGTTCATGATTAAACAAAAAGACTATTGGCAATATTCCTGTTCTTAAACTATACCAAAAGGCTTGAACTCCAGTCCTTAATGGATCTCCTCCAGATATTCCTGCAGCTGCATAAGAAGCTAGTCCTACTGGCGGTGTTACATCTGCCATCAGTCCAAAGTAAAAAACAAATAAATGAACTGCTATAAGTGGAAAAATAAACCCAGATGCATTTCCAACATCAACTAAAACGGTTGCCATCAAAGATGCAACCACAACATAGTTTGCTGTAGTTGGTAAACCCATTCCTAACAACAAACATAAAATTATTGTTAAAAATAATAGTATTGTGACGTTATCTTTAGCAATAGATTCGATAACAATAATTAAGTTTGTACTTAAGCCTGTTGAGCCAACTGCACCTACTATGATACCAGCTGTAGCAATTGCAATACCAACTGCTACCATATTTAATGCTCCTTTTTCAAAACCAATGATTGTTTGATTAAACCATTCTTTAAAAGAGTCTTTAGAATAATTATTTTTAATAATTAAGTTTATTAGATTAACTAAAATTAAAGTAATTGTTGCATAAAAAATTGAATACGAAGCAGTAAACCTTAAATAAACAAGAGTATAAATTAAAACAAAAATAGGAATTAAAAAGTGAATTCCAGATAAAAATGTTTTTCTCAAATTTGGAACATCAGCATCTTCCATTCCTTTCAGATTTAATTTTAGAGCTTCTAGGTGCGATATATAAAATAGAGCAATATAAGAAATAATTGCAGGTAAAAAAGCATGTTTAACTATTTCAAAATAAGTAACTCCAATAAAACTTGCCATTACAAATGCTGCAGCACCCATTACAGGAGGCATTATTTGTCCATTTACAGATGATGAAACCTCGATTGCACCTGCCTTTTCTTTAGAGAAACCTGTTTTTTTCATTATTGGAATAGTAAATGTTCCAGTAGTTACGGTATTAGCAATTGATGATCCTGAGATTAAGCCAGTCATTCCTGAACCTAGAATTGCAGCTTTGGCTGGTCCTCCTCTCATTTTACCAACCATCGCGAAAGCTAAATCTAAAAAATATTTACCACCACCTGCTGTTTCAAGTAAGGCACCAAATAAAACGAATAGAAAAATAAAATCTACAGAAACTCCAATAGGAATTCCAAATATTGCCTCTTGATCCAACCATTGAAATCCCACCAATCTATTTAAAGACAAGCCTCCATGAGAAATTATCTCTGGTGCATACCTTCCAAAATATGAAAATAATAAAAAACAAGTTGCAATGATTACCAATGGTAATCCAATTGCTCTTCTTGTGGCTTCTAAAAGAATTAAAATACCACATCCTCCTAAAATTAATTCTACTGGAAAATTAAATGTATCAGTAATTTTTAAATTTAGCAGAACACCACCCCTCTCTACTAACTGATCATAAAAAAAATAAATATAGAGACAAGAAAATGCACCTACAAAACTTATTATAATATCAAAAAATGAAATCTTTTTTCCTTTTGCTACTGGGTAAATTAAAAATGCTAAAGTTAATGCAAATCCTAAATGTATTGCTCTAGCAGGCAAACCTTTAAACATTCCAAAATTCAACATAAATGGAAATGGTGAAGCGTACCAAAGTTGAAATAAGGACCAAATGATAGCTATTGCAGAAACGACCTTTAAATGAAATCCAGTAATGTTTTTAGTTGGTGATAAATCTTCGCTTATTTTATTTTTTATATTGGCGCTAATTGAATCACTCATAAGAAATATTCATACCATAAAAAAAAGGCCCGGTAAAAATTACCAGGCCTTTTAAAAAGTAAAAAACTTAGATTACATTAATCCAGCTTCTTTATAATATTTAATTGCACCAGGATGTAGTGGAGCAGATAAACCATCTTTAATCATGTTTTTCTTTTCCAAAAATCCAAATGCTGGATGTTGTTTTTTGAAATCATCAAAGTTTTCAAAAACTGCTTTTGTAACTAAGTACACTAATTCTTCAGAAACATCTGCCGAAGTTACCACAGTTGCTTTAACACCAAATGTAGTAGCATCTTTTTTCTGTTTAGTATAAGTGCCTTTAGGAATCACAGCTTGTGCATAATAATCAGCACCATCAATTAAGCCTTGAACTTCTGGTCCAGTCAAATTGATTGGAGATGCTTTAGCGGCACAAGTTGCTGCTTGTTCCATTGCACCATTTGGAAATCCAACTGAATAACCAAATGCATCAATTTTACCATCGCATAAAGCTTTCACTTGCTCTGAAGAAGTAAGCTCTGTTGTTGATTTAAAGAAACTATTATCAACACCCATAGCTTTCATTAATTCTTCCATAGTTCCTCTCTGACCAGAACCAGGGTTACCAATGTTAACTACTTTGCCTTCTAAGTCAGCAAAATCTTTAATTCTTGCTTTTTTTCTAGCCCAAATTTGAAAAGGTTCGTTGTGAACTGAAAACACAGCTCTCAAATCACTAAACTGTTTTCCTTCCCATTTGCTTGAACCATTCACTGCGTGATATTGCCAGTCAGATTGAGCTACACCAAACTGAAATTCGCCAGCAGCTATTTGTCCAATATTGTAGTTTGAACCACCTGTTGATGGAGCTGTACATCTATACGCTTTAGCTGTACCTTTTTTTCTTCCATGCTCAGCACTAATTGCTGATTTGTGAAGCATTTTACATATAGCGTTACCTGTTTGGAAATATACTCCAGTAGGTCCACCAGTTCCTATCGTAAAGAACTCAGCTGATTTAGCAACTGTAGTTAATGACAGTGATGCAAATAAAATCAGTAAAGCACTTGATAGAGATGTAATTATTTTTTTCATTATTTTCCCCTCTCTATAATTGTATGTCGTTATTTTTATAAATTAATCTTACCAAAAAATTATAATGGATGTACAGGGTGATTTTAAAGATTTTCTGACCATTTTTTTAAATTATCAACACCTTCTACAATCTTTGGTGCTAACTTTTTAATTATATCAAAATCAATAGACTGATCTTCTTCAATACTATTCATAAACTTTTCTCCATCAAAATCAGTAAAGCTTAATCTTGCTAACATTTTACTTTCATAAAATCCAAAATCAGATCCAGGTAATAATGCAACACCTGTTTCTTTTAAAATATTTTCACACATTTCTGATGAAGTTTTAAATTTAGAATTTAAAAATTCAGGCATTAAATAGAAACCTCCTTGAGGTTCATTAATTAAAATTTTGTTTGATTTTAAATTTTGATAAACATAATTGCCGACAGCCTTTAAAATGTTTCTAGATTTATTAATGTATTTACTATGATTGTTTTCATATGCTTTTATTGCAGCATATTGGATAGGCGCACTTACTGCTGAAAAGGTTTCACTGGCTAAAACATTAATCATGTTTTTTATGTCATTTAAGCTCTCTGGAACAATAAAATATCCCAATCTCCAACCACCAGCTCCACACCATTTACTTAGGCCGGTACTGATAATTGTTTTTTCAGGACAAAAATTTGAAATAGACTTATAATTTTTTGTAAAAGTCAGTTCTGAATATATCTCATCAGATAAAATTATAAGATTATGTTTATTTGCAACATTAGAAATCTCTTCCAAATTTTCACAAACTTGTCCTGAAGGATTATTGGGGGAATTTAAAAATAATAAATAATTTTTATTTTTATCTTTTAATATTACTTCCTCTATTTCTTGAGCTGTAGGGAACCAATTATTTTCTCTTTTTGTTTGTAAAATTTGAATTTTGTTTCTTCCTAATATTGCTTGTGGCGCGTAAGAAACCCAACTAGGTGCAGGCAATATAATTTCACCATCGAATATTACATGAAGTAAAAACATCAACTCTTTAGAGCCTGGTCCTATGATGACATTTTCAGAATTATATTCATAATTTTTTTTCTTTGATGTGTATTTTGCAACAGACTGTCTTAGCTCTGAAAGACCTTGCATGGGCAAATATTTGTTTTGATACGCATTATTTTTAAGCTCTTCTACTACGTCTTGTGGAACTTTAAAGGGTGATTGTCCAAAACCAAATTTAAATATTTTTTTTCCTTCATCTTCAAGTTTTTTTGAAGCTTCATTAATTGCTAGCGTAGAAGATGGTTTTAAATCTTTAACTATATTTTTTAACATTTAATAACTTAACTGTTTCAAATTTTTGTATTGTTTTAAAACTTCTGGGTTTGCTAAAGCTTCTTTATTTTTAACAACACTTCCTTCTATAGTGCTTTTAACTGCAAGCTCAACAATTTTACCACTTTTAGTTCTTGGAATATCTTTTACAACAATTACTTTACTAGGGACATGTCTTGGTGATGCATTTATTCTTATTTGAGTTTTTATTCTATTAAGTAAAGAATCATTAAGTATGTATTCATTACTCATTACAACAAAAAGAATTATTCTTATATCATTATCCCAAGATTGACCAACTACTAGTGCTTCTTTAATTTCTTTAAACTTTTCAACCTCAGAATATATTTCAGCAGTACCAAGCCTTACACCTCCTGGATTAAGGGTAGTGTCAGATCTTCCATGTATAATAAAACCATCGGTATTTCTTCTTTCAGCATAATCACCATGATGCCAAATATTTTTATATCTATTGAAGTAAGCTTTTTTATATTTTACGTCATTTTTATCATTCCAAAATTTAAGAGGCATTGATGGAAATGGATTTTTACAAACTAGTTCACCTTTAGAATTTTTTAAAGATTTGCCACTATCATTAAAGACATCAACATCTAAACCTAAGCCAGAATTTTGTATTTCACCAATATTTACTGGCTGATATATATTTCCTAAAACAAAACACGATACAATATCTGTACCACCCGAAATAGATGAGAGATGAACTTTCTTTTTAATATTTTTGTAAACATATTTAAAACCTTCACTTGATAAAGGAGAACCTGTTGAACATATTGTTTTTAGTTTTTGAAGTTTATATTTAAATTTAAGATTAGGTTCTAATTTTCTTAGAGCATCAATATATTTAGCACTAATTCCAAACAGAGTAATTTTTTCTCTTTGTGCTATTTTTAAAAGTAAATCACTTGATTTATACATTGGAGAACCATCAAAAAGTACTATTGATGCCTTTGAAGCTAACGAGCTTACTAACCAATTCCACATCATCCAACCACAAGTGGTAAAATAAAACACGTTATCATTTTCTTTTATATCGCAATGTAATTGGTGTTCTTTCTTATGTTGAAGAAGAACTCCACCAGTTCTATGGCAAATACATTTTGCTTTTCCAGTTGTTCCACTTGAATATAAAATTGCCAACTCACTTTCAAAATCATACTTTTTGAAATTTATTTTTTCATATTGATTTTGAATAATCTCACGCCATTTAATTAAATTAATTTTCTTATATTTACTTTTATTAGTGACATATTTTTTTCCAGGATAATTAACAATCACAACATTTTTAATTGACGGAATAGATT
>LUMP01000730.1_pt1 | contig 11361 bp, 11 predicted proteins | sample 729641 | NCBI WGS metagenome assembly LUMP01 (sample SAMN03860260, study PRJNA289734) | marine metagenome | biome: seawater column; feature: ocean; material: water; isolation source: Red Sea water column Station 12 - depth 47m | place: Saudi Arabia: Red Sea | collected 2011-10-15 | depth 47 m | reverse complement strand
CTATAGCATCGTCAACAACAATACCTAACGTGATAATGAGCGCAAAAAGTGAAATCATATTAATAGTAATTCCCGCTGCATACATAAGAGCTATGGCTGTGAGCATTGCAGTTGGAATGCCTGCAGCCACCCAGAATGCAGTTCTCGTATTCAAAAATAAAAATAATAATGTGACCACAAGGCCAAGGCCCATGAGTCCATTATCAAGCAGCATATTTAGCCGACTAGATATAGTCTCGGCGCGAGTACGAATTAATTCTAATTTAGTTCCTTCAGGAAGCGTTGCTTCTAAATCTCTAGCGATAGTTTCAACTTTATGTTGGATATCAATAGCATCGCCCTGTTGGTTGCGATCAACTCGTATGCTTATGGCGGGATCTTTACCCACGAAATAGGTTCTTTCCCTATCTATACCATTTACGTTTAATTCGGCGACATCAGCTATCGTAAGCTTTGACCCATCTGGATTTGACCGCAAAACAATAGATTGAATATCTCTTGCCAATCGCTTCTCAACACCCGTTCTAACCCTTGCGTTTGCACCATCTACATCACCGGCTGGATCTGCACTAACCTCTTCAGATATAGCCAATGCAATTTCTTGCATTGTAATATCGTACATTATCAAATTTGAGGTTGGAACGGATACAACGGTTTCTGGAGCCGCCAAACCTCTCATTGTGGTTCGAGTGACACCAGCTGTAAAAAGTCTCATAACAAATTCATCAGCAAATAAACCCAATTGATCTACCGCAACAGGACCAGAAATTACGACATCGGTTACGCGATCGCTCCACCGACCTCGGATAATCGTGGGATCTTCACTATCTTGTGGAAGGGAAGTGACACTATCCAACGCCGTTTCAACATCCACCTTTGCTCTTCCCATGTCCCAACTGGGTTCAAATTCTAAAGATATCCGCGCTCTGCCTTCGTTTGATGTGCTACTTGCTCCACTTACACCATCAACACCAAGTAAAACGGGCTCCAAAACTCTTACGATGGCTGAGTCAACATCTTCGGCACCAGCACCTTGCCAAACAACACTTATATTTATGTTGTCAATTATTATGTCTGGGAAAAACTGAGAGCGCATTTTGGGTAGAGCCAAAAGCCCGGATACGATTAAAATAACCAAAAGAAGATTAGCCATAGTTTTATGGCGTGTAAAATACGATAATATGCCATTTGCTGCATCAGGTGATAATCGGCTCATTTTATTATCCCCCCATCCGGCTCTCGATGCGATTTACCATTTCAGCAGGAACTTTTTCTTTTTTTAGTTTGCCAATAGTCCGTTCTTTTGCGGTTTTCGGTATCCATTGATTATTTTCAATAAAGTTGATTAACTTTTGTCGCCTGTCTTCAGTTAATTCTATCATTTCAGGAGCCTTTGGGGGTTTTTCTGCTTCTCCCGATCTAACCGCTCTTACTTTTATCCCTGTGCCCAAAAGGGGAGATCGTTGTGCCACTACCTCTTTACCAGGTAAATCGCGTGAACGAATTATCACATTATCACCTTGGCGACGTAACAAAGAAACATTTACGTTTTCAAGGCGATCCTCATCATTCAAAACTAGTACCTGATTATCTGCATTAAGAGCAGATGCCGGCAAATTGATCGCAAATCTTAGCTCAGGTTCGTCTACCTTCACAACCACATAGTCACCTGGTTTAAATCCCACAGCTTTATCCAACTTTGCATATAAAAGTCTTCCCGTCTGACCTTCTGCAACCGATCCACTATCCCTTTCAAGAACAGCATTTGTGGTAATTTCTGATCCCATTAGGTTCAACGAAACAGATACACGAGCACTAACAAGTTGACCGGCTTCATTTAAAAGTCTGCTATATTGCTCAGTAGAAACTCGAAAAGCGACCTCCAATGAATTAGGATCTATCAAACGTCCAATGCGCTCATTTGCTCCCACTATGCCACCTTCAACCAACGAGATATTACTTAAAACACCATCAAACTTGGAAAAAAGTTTTGTGTCTTCTAAACGCCTAGATGCATCATCTAATGCAAGTTGAGCTCTAATTAACCGTGTTCCAGCGCTAGCACCGCGGGCTTTAGCCTGATCTATTGCACTACGCCTATTCAATACAGATTGCTCAGCAGAAGATAATGCAAGTTCAGCGGCTTCTACAGCAGCTTTGGTTCCCACTCCCCTAACCTGTAGATCCTTTTGGCGCGACAAAGCCAATTTTCTTAGATTTGCCTGCTTAAGGGCAGCTTCGAGTTCATCTTGGCTCAGTGATAAGGCTCTTCCAGCGTCTTCCACCTCTGCCTGCGCATCCATGATATCGGCCTTTGCCTTTAAATATGAAGATTGTGCGTCAGCATCGTTGAGTTCAACTAGTTTCTCACCTAATTTTACTTGCCCACCGTCCACAAAATTCTTTGAAAGTTCTGTTACTTGTCCTCCTATTGCTAGTCTTAAATCTAGTGTTCGACGACTTTTTATTTCTCCAAAAGCTTCAAGTTGAGGAGTTATAGATTTAGGTTCGGCAGTAACAACATTAACAGCAAAAGTACGTTCCCTCGGCTGAGGGGCTCGTGCCTCCTGGGCAAATCTTTCAGTTAACGCATCTTTAATAAGAGAACCTGCATAGGCTAAGATACCTAGTGATAGGGTTAAAAGTGTTAAACCTATCAGGGCCTGACGAAAAAAACGCATAATGGTAACTTTCAATTGTTTGTTATAAAGGATCAAAGCGCAGCTAACCCTACATTCTTTAATTCCTTTAAAACAGAACTAGCTGGAAAACTAAAAAATCCAAGGTACTGGACATAATTTCTAATACTACTTTCTTTTTAAATGTTCATCTAACCTCGGCATTATCTCCACAAAATTACAAGGTTGATGTCTGAAATCTAGTTGCTTAACTAAAATCTCATCCCATGCATCTATACAGGCATTGGGACTTCCAGGCAGCGCAAACAAATATGTTCCACCAGCAACGCCGGCGGTGCTACGCGACTGAATAGCAGAAGTTCCAATTTTTTTCATACTTATAATCGAAAATACTATTCCAAATGCATCGATCTCTTTTTCATAAACATCACGATGAGCCTCTACTGTTACATCGCGGCCCGTGAGACCAGTTCCCCCTGTGGATATGATGACATCAACAGCATCATTTTCAATCCAATCTTCGAGCTTTGATCTAATTTGTTGTCTATCATCTTTAACTATGTCTCGGAAAACGACTTGATGCCCAGAAGATTCTATTCTTTTACTGAGAGTTGAACCGCTTTTATCATCGTTCAAAGATCGCGTATCAGAAACCGTCAATACAGCTATCCGCACAGGAATAAATTTTTTTCTTTCATCAATACTCACGCAATTTCCTTAAGCTTTTTCTTTATTTTTAATAAATCCGACCAAGCATCTTTTTTTGCTGCAGTATTCCTTAATAAATATGCTGGATGAAACATTGGCATCACTGGGGTTTGTTCAAAATCAAACCAACTACCTCTTAATTTTGTTATACCTGTTTGACCTATAAGAGCCCTACAACTTATATTCCCTAGAGCAACAATAATTTTGGGCCCAACCAATTCAATGTGCTTTTTTAAAAATGGTAACATCATTTCTATTTCATCAGGGTTTGGATCACGGTTTTGAGGCGGTCTCCAGGGGATAACGTTACAAATATAAGCCGTGCCAATAATATTATTATCCAATTGGTCTTTGTCCCTTGTGAGACCAATTGGTCTGAGCATTTTATCTAAGAGTTGACCAGCTCGGCCAACAAAAGGAATGCCTTGAATGTCCTCCTCTCGCCCTGGAGCCTCACCAACAAGCATCACATTTGCATCTGGATCGCCAGAAGCAAACACTAGATTTCTTGCTCCCTTTTTTAAATCGCAAAACTCATAATTGGCTAATGAATTTTTTAACTGATCTAAGTTTTCACTCTGCTCCGCCAAACTTTCAGCCTGAGTAATCGCGGTATTTAGTTTTGGCATTTTTTGATCTTCAGAGGTTGATTTTTTTTTCTTAGGATCAGGGTCTATGGTAATTTCTGAAAACCTATCAATGGGCGAATTTCCAATGTTTTCATCAACACCAAGCTCGAGCTGCCACCTCAACAACTCTATCGCTTCCATCATTTCAGTTTTCGAATCCATAGTCCAAAATTAGTAAATCTTTTCAAAAATTAAAACTAGTCACCAGTTAAACCAGACAATAATCGCTTGTTTGTATTTAAAGGTATGATTATGACCTTAGTTATTCACAGAGAGTTCTAAATGAGTTTTAAAGATAAACATTTGCTAGGGATCGAAGCCATTCGACCTGACGCAATATTAGAAATCTTAGATTTAGCGGAAGAATATGTCCAACTAAATAGGTCTCAAGATAAACGAGCACAGTCTCTAACAGGCCTCACCCAAATTAATATGTTCTTCGAAAACTCAACTCGTACCCAAGCCAGTTTTGAATTGGCCGGGAAAAGATTGGGCGCAAATGTGATGAATCTATCCATGGAAGCGAGTTCTCTCAAAAAAGGCGAAACACTAATCGATACAGCGCTCACACTAAACGCAATGCAACCTGACCTACTAGTTGTTAGACATCCACAATCTGGAGCAGTAGATTTACTCTCTCAAAAAGTAAATTGTTCGGTCTTAAACGCAGGAGATGGGCGACATGAACACCCTACGCAAGCGCTTCTTGATGCTTTGACAATTCGTCGTGCAAAAGGAAGGCTCCATAGATTAAATATCGCTATTTGTGGAGATATCGCCCATTCACGAGTTGCCCGTTCTAACATAATTTTGCTTGGAAAAATGGAGAATAGAGTAAGGTTAGTAGGTCCTCCCACCCTTATGCCCTCAGAAATAAATGAGTTAGGAGTCGAAGTTTATCAAGACATGCGCCAAGGCCTGAAGGATGCGGATGTGGTGATGATGCTTAGGCTGCAAAAAGAAAGAATGGATGGCGGCTTTATACCTTCCGAAAGAGAATATTATTACCGCTTTGGGCTCAATAAAGATAAACTGTCTCTTGCAAAGGAAGATGCAATTGTAATGCACCCCGGGCCAATGAACCGTGGCGTTGAAATTGATGGTGAGTTAGCGGATGACATCAATAGGTCAGTAATCCAAGAACAGGTTGAAATGGGCGTTGCAGTGAGAATGGCAGCAATGCACCTTTTGGCCAGAAACTATAATTTAGAAGACAATGGTTAACTGAATGAAAACACTTCTAACCAACGCAAAAGTCATTGATCCTGTGACTGAAACAATTTCAGATGGCGAGATTATGTTTGAAGACGGGATTATTATCTCAAGAGAAAAGGAAGATAAAACTATAGATTGCCAGGGCTTATATTTAAGCCCTGGATTGATCGATCTGGGCGTAAAGGTCGGTGAGCCAGGAGAAAGACATAAAGAAAGTTATAAGTCTGCAGGAGCAGCCGCCGCGGCTGTCCAGCAATTGATACCCCGGAAGCTTTAGAATTTATTCGTAGAAGAGCCAACGAAGTGTGCCCGGTGAACGTAGTACATATGGCCGCTTTAACAAAAGAGCGGGCGGGGCGTGAAATGACAGAGATAGGTTTTCTGAAAGATGCCGGTGCTATTGCTTTCACCGATTTCAATAATGTTGTTAGAAACTCAAAAATTTTATCAAGAGCATTAAGCTACGCTAAGTCAATGGATGCCCTTGTGATTGGACACCCTCAAGACCCTGACCTTTCAGATGAAACGGTTGCTACCTCAGGAAAGTTTGCATCCTTGCGAGGACTTCCAAGCGTAACGCCACTCGCTGAACGAATGGGACTAGACAGAGATATGGCTTTAGTGGAATTGACAGGCGCTCAGTATCATTTCGATCAAATAACGACGGCCCGTTCAATTCCTGCATTGGAACGAGCCAAAAGAAATGGGCACAAAGTTACAGCTGGAACGTCTATTCATCACCTTACTCTAAATGAATTCGACATTGCAGATTATAGAAGTTTTTTTAAACTAGACCCACCTTTAAGGTCAGAAAATGACCGCCTAGCTATTATCGATGCCGTAAATTCTGGCGTGATAGATGTTATATCCTCTTTTCACACACCTCAAGATGAAGAAAGTAAACGCTTGCCCTTCGAAACAGCCGCAGCTGGTGCAGTTGGACTTGAAACACTGCTGCCGGCAAGCTTACAACTTTTTCATAATCAGTCAGTAAGTTTAGCAAAGCTAATAAAAACCATGACTTTAAATCCAGCGACTTTATTGGGCTTACCGAGTGGTCGAATTACCCCAGGAGCGCCAGCTGATCTCATCATTTTTGATACAGATGTTCCCTTCATTTTGGATAGAGAACGCTTGCGATCTAAATCTAAGAACACGCCATTCGATGGACATAAGATGCAGGGCAGAGTAATGCAAACTATTGTTAACGGAAAAACTATTTTTGGAGGTTAACAATGCTACCTGATTTTACAAGCACAATAGACATCTTATTTATGTCATGCGCATTCGGATACCTTCTCGGCTCAATACCATTTGGAATTCTAATAGCAAAATTACTGGGACTTGGCGACTTGCGGAAAATTGGATCAGGCAACATAGGCGCCACTAATGTTTTACGTACTGGAAATAAGTTGGCAGCTTTTTTGACGCTACTTTTTGATTTTTCTAAAGGCGCTCTTGCCGTTATTTTGATTAACCAAAATTTCAATGCAGATGCAGTTCAATTTGCAGCAATTGGGGCTCTACTAGGCCATTGCTTCCCAATCTGGCTAAAATTTAAGGGCGGTAAAGCTGTAGCTACCTTTTTAGGCATTACTGTTGCCTTGTCTTTTCCAATAGGAGCTATCTGTTGTTGCGTTTGGTTGTTAGTGGCTCTTCTAGCAAGAATGTCTTCGCTTTCTTCCTTAATTAGTGCAACAAGTGCTCCAATTACCGCTTTAGTTTTTAATCAGCCACAACTGGGTGCGTTATTAGTTTTTTTAGCAATTATAATATTTTTCCGCCACCAGCAAAATATTGCTAGAATTTTAAAAGGGGTTGAGCCAAAAATTGGAAAAACTGAATAACCTAATTTATGATATTTTCATTTATAATTTCAGCACATAGTTCCGGGTGTGTGATGGGGAGCATATGGCCAGCATTTTCAACAGATTTTAGTTCGCTATTGGGTATGCGAACTAATAACGCCTTGCATATGTACGGCATAATAAAATGAGATCTATCACCATAAATTATTGAACATTTACCTTTTAAAGACGAAAAGGCTTTTTTCTTAAGCATCTCATGTGGATCCTGATATATGGCTTGAGATGTTTCAAAGGTAAGCGGAATTCTTTTAACAAATTGTCTTCTTTTACTTTCGTTTAGTAACTCCCAATTTTCGTTATTACCCCAAAGTTTAAGAAACAATTTGGCAGCTAAATCCCAATTTTTATCTAAACCAGCCTTAAAATAGTCGGCGTGATCACTCATAAACTGGTCTTTCAATTTATAGTAATCAGCAAATGCTGCAGCAAAAAATACAGGCTCAATAAGTGATAAGGATTTCACAAAATTTGGGTACCGATGCGCAACTCGCAAGGCCACAGTAGCTCCAAAGGAGTGCCCCACAAGGTGAATTGGTTTACTGATAAATGTAGCGCTTATATCGAGGCAGGAATCTTGATAATCAGATGAATAATCCCAATCCTGGCTCATCCCATGGCCTGGCAAATCAAAAGCGGTTACCGAAAGAGAATCTTTTAAATGACCAATAATGGGCAGCCAGGCCCTGCTGCTGGCCAAAGAGCAATGTAACAACAAAATTTGGTCTTGCCCTTCGCCTACAGTGAAAGAGTTAACCTTTATTCCTGCTCGGCTGTTTATTGGCATTTAAAGTTCATTATTCAAAGAGCCTAACAAATCTCTGTTTCATCTTTGGTCTTTGAACCACTACACGAAAGTAACGTAAAAAACAAAAATATTCATTTTATACATTAAATGAATTCAAATGAGCAAACTGTGTCTTTGCCTAATCGCAACACCATGTTATCCGGAGTTAGCAAGATGATTCTTTAAACGCAAACAAGGATTTCTTATTGATGCTCACCCTCAATGAACCAAAGTTAATATCCGGCAACGCAAATAAAAATTTAGCTAAAGCAATTACACGGAGAATGACCGTTCACCGGGGCCTCAATGTCGAATTGGTTGATGCCAGAATAGAGAGGTTTAATGATCAAGAGATTTTCATAGAAGTTTTTGAAAACGTTCGTGGTGAGGATATGTTTATAATCCAGTCCACCTCTAACCCCGCGAACGATAATCTTATGGAACTTCTTATTATGGCGGATGCTTTACGAAGGTCATCTGCAAGCCGTATTACAGCTGTAATTCCATATTTTGGCTATGCGAGACAAGATCGACGGTCAAAGGCTCGAACACCAATCAGTGCTAAACTTGTAGCGAATTTGTTGGTTGAAGCCGGAGTAGAAAGAATTCTTACGCTAGACCTCCATGCTACGCAGATACAAGGTTTTTTTGATATACCTGTAGATAATTTATACGCATCGCCGGTTTTTGCGCTGGATATCATGCATCAGTTTTCCGGTAATCTAAACGACATGATGGTGGTTTCACCTGATGTTGGCGGAGTTGCGCGAGCCAGAGAACTCGCTAAGCGGATAAATGCTCCCCTATCAATTGTTGATAAAAGAAGAGAGAAGCCGGGAGAAATAGCTGAAATGACTGTGATTGGTGACGTAAAAGGCAGAAAGTGCATCATTGTCGACGATATCTGTGATACAGCCGGAACTCTTTGTAAAGCCGCTGAGGTTTTGATCGAAAACGGAGCAGCAGAAGTTCATTCCTACATAACCCATGGTGTGCTTTCTGGGCCAGCTGTAGAACGGATTAGTAATTCTGTAATGAAGTCACTTGTTATTACGGACTCTATTCAAGCAACCGATCCAGTGGCAAAAGCTTCGAATATTAGAATAGTACATGTATGATGGCCAATTACAAAGGCTTTTATAACTATCAGTTAATATCAATTTTTAATTACTAAGATCTGATATTTTTTGTTCTAGGCGAGCAATTCGTCGTTTCATCAGATCGTAATAGTAAGCAGTTGTTAATGCAAAAAGTAACCAAATCCAAAAAGGTGTAGACACCGAAAAACTTAACATTTCCATTTTAATCCCCCAAAAAAATTTTAAGGCAGGAGCTTTTTAAAAGCTCCTGCTAGTATTACAAACCAAGCTAAGCCATTTTATCCTTTCGAAAATTCTGGATATGCTTCCATACCTAGCTCAGATGTGTCCAAGCCAGCGATTTCTTCTTCTTCGCCAACACGGATGCCCATAGTAGATTTTAGAATTGTCCATACGATGCCTGAGGCCACGACAACAAATATACCAACGATAATAATGGATAATAATTGAGTGCCGTATGAAGCGTCGCCGTTCGTTGCAGGTACGACCATTGTACCCCAAATCCCTGCGAAAAGGTGTACTGGGATTGCACCCACCACATCATCAATCTTAAATTTATCCAACATTGGAACAGTGACTACTACAATGATTCCACCTACAGCGCCAATTAGCGTTGCAGCACCTAATGATGGTGTGAGAGGCTCGGCAGTTATAGAAACTAACCCTGCTAAACAGCCATTCAATATCATAGTTAAGTCTGGTTTTTTATACAGAAATTGCGTTAACAACAGAGCGGCTATAGCACCACCTGCAGCAGCAGCGTTTGTGTTAGAAAAAATCCTAGAAATATCAGCCACGTCACCAACAGAACCCATCGCAAGCTGTGAGCCTCCGTTGAAACCAAACCAACCCATCCAGAGTATAAATGTTCCTAAAGTCGCCAATGCTAAATTTGAACCTGGTATTGGAGTGACTTTGCCATCCTTGGCATATTTACCGATACGAGGACCTAAAATTATGGCACCCATTAGGGCAGCCCATCCTCCGACAGAGTGCACAACTGTTGAGCCTGCAAAGTCAAGAAAGCCCATACCGTCTAAAAATCCACCACCCCATTTCCAACTCGCTTGGATTGGGTAAATCAACCCGGTAAGAATGATAGTAAAGATTAAAAACGGCCACAATTTTATCCGTTCCGCCAAGGCTCCTGAAACAATAGATGCTGTGGCAGCACAAAACATTAGTTGAAAGAAGAAATCTGATCCTGTGGATGCATATCCATAATCATCAGCACCATCTGATGTGACGCCAACGGCTTCCAACACAGCTACGCCCCACACACCGGATAAAACTCCGTCATACATCCATGTACCAAGAGGGTACATAACGTTATAACCTATTAGGTAATAAAAAATTGCTGCCAACGAAAATAAACCCATATTTTTCGTCAATTGCGTTGTCACGTTTTTTGAACGCACTAAGCCAGCTTCGAGCATAGTAAAACCAGCTGCCATCCAAAATACAAGAAACCCTCCAATTAAAAACAGCAAACTATTTAAAATAAACACTGAATCTGTTGGAACTAATGCTGGTGCATCTTGCGCAAATGATTGCGATGCAATCATAGCGAGCAGACCGCTCGCCCCAAATACTTTTAACAATGATTTTGTCATCGATGACATACCCCTTTTATATTGCGTCAGCGCCGGTTTCACCGGTACGCACACGAATTGTTTGTTGAACATCTAAAACGAAAATTTTACCATCACCGATTTTTCCAGTATGTGCTGATGATTTTATCGTCTCGACAACTTGATCAGTCATCGACTGTTCGACAACGATTTCCAATTTGATTTTTGGAACAAAATTTACGGCGTATTCAGCGCCTCGATAAATTTCAGTATGACCAGACTGAGAACCAAAACCTTTGATCTCAGTTACCATCATACCCTTTACCCCCAAACCTGTTAATGCCTCTCGGACATCTTCCAGTTTGAATGGTTTGATAGTAGCTATGATTAAATTCATTATTTTGCCTTTCGCAATTTCGCTAATGCCCGACGAAAAAAATCTATTTATTTTGAATTGCGAAGGTTAGGTACGAAAAAAATTTATCAAAAATCGGATAATGTGCATATTTTTTGCGCATATTTTTGATTTTGATTAAAATTTAATCTTTATTCCAATTTTAAAATGTCTGTTTGCACTAAACAGTTAAGAAAAAAATCTGTAGAAAAAGAAAAAAGAGATCAAAATGGCAGGCACTAAGAAAAGAAATAAGAATCATAAATCTTTAATTGCTGAAAACCGTTTTAAAAAAACATCAATCACTTCATTGAGAAATAAACCCTCACAGAAAAAAAAATCAAAATTACCCTCTAACTCAAGCTCAAACTCAAATTCATACTTTTTAATTAAGTTTTTTTTTAAGAAAATAACTCGCTTTTTTTTAAGAATTATTTGGGGGCTGACTTGGCG
>LUMP01000612.1_pt1 | contig 11415 bp, 10 predicted proteins | sample 729641 | NCBI WGS metagenome assembly LUMP01 (sample SAMN03860260, study PRJNA289734) | marine metagenome | biome: seawater column; feature: ocean; material: water; isolation source: Red Sea water column Station 12 - depth 47m | place: Saudi Arabia: Red Sea | collected 2011-10-15 | depth 47 m | reverse complement strand
GACTTAGGTTTAGCTACAGCAAACTCTATTGAAGGTGTTATAAATGGAGCTAGACAGATTGAATGTACAATAAATGGAATTGGTGAAAGAGCTGGTAATACATCTTTAGAAGAAGTGGTCATGGTTTTAAGACAACATAATGAATTAAATCTTGATACTAATATAAACTCAAAGCTCCTGTATGATACAAGTCAAATGGTTTCAGAGCTTATGGGAATGATTGTTCAACCTAACAAAGCTATTGTTGGATCTAATGCATTTGCACATAGCTCAGGAATTCACCAAGATGGTGTTATTAAGAATAGAGAAACTTATGAAATAATCAATCCCCACGATGTTGGGGTTAATGAATCTGCTATCGTATTAACAGCAAGAAGCGGTAGAGCCGCATTAGCATTTAGAGCAAAAAATATCGGATATGATTTATCAAAAATACAGTTAGATAAAGTTTATCATGAATTTTTAAAATTTGCTGACATAAAGAAAGAAGTCACCGACAATGATCTTCCTCACATAATAAAATTATCGAATATATAATTATATGTCAAAAACACTTTTTGATAAAGTTTGGGATTCGCACATTGTAGAAAGCATTGAAAATGGTCCTGATATTTTTCTTGTAGATAAACATTTTATTCACGAAGTTACTAGTCCACAAGTGATCATAATGTTCCAACTTTAAACCAACATCTTCCAATCAAGGATGAACTGTCCAAAAATCAAGTTGAAAAATTAAAATTAAATTGCCTGGAACATGATATAGATTTATTTGGTTTAGGAAATCCTAATCAAGGAATTGTTCATGTAATAGGTCCAGAACTTGGAATTACTCAACCTGGAATGACTATTGTATGTGGGGATAGCCACACTTCTACTCACGGGGCATTCGGGGCAATAGCTTTTGGAATAGGAACAAGTCAAGTTGCACAAGTGCTTGCCAGTCAATGTTTATTACTTAATAAGCCAAAAAAAATGAGAATAAATATCAATGGAAAACTGAATAAAAATGTTACTCCAAAAGATATAATTCTTTACATAATATCAAAGCTTGGAACTAATGGTGGAACAGGTTTTTTTGTAGAATACAGTGGAGATGTTTTTGAAAAAATGTCAATGGAAGGAAGAATGACTGTTTGTAACATGAGTATAGAAATGGGAGCTAGAGGTGGGATAATTGCACCTGATGAAATAACATATGAATATTTAAAGAAGAGAGAATACTCACCAAAAGGTGATCAATTAAAATCTAAAATAGAAACATGGAATAAATTAAAAACAGATAAAAATGCAATATTTGATAAAGAACATTCATTTAATGCATCTGAGATTTATCCGATGTTAACCTATGGTACTAATCCAGGTATGGGTATGAAATACAATGATAAAATACCTAATCACAATAATAAATCTGATTTAAAATCATTAGACTATATGGGATTCAAATCTGGTGAAAGCCTTATTGGAAAAAAGATAAATTATGTTTTTATAGGCAGTTGCACAAACTCAAGAATTGAAGATTTTAGATCAGTTGCTAAATACATAAAAAACAAAAGAAAAGCTGATAATGTTAATGCTCTTGTAGTACCAGGTTCTCAAAAAGTTTTAAATCAAATTAAAGAAGAAGGTTTAGATAATATTTTTGCTGATTCTGGTTTTGAAATTAGACAACCTGGGTGCTCTGCATGTTTGGGTATGAATGACGATAAAATTCCACCAGGTGAACTTTGTGTTTCTACATCTAATAGAAATTTTGAAGGAAGACAAGGGCCTGGATCAAGAACAATTCTTTCTAGTCCAATATTAGCGGCAGCAACTGCAATTCACGGAAAAATCGTAGACATAAATAATGAGTAAAAAAAAAATAAATATAATTGACTCATCTGTAGTGCCAATTCCTATTGAAAACATTGATACTGATCAAATAATTCCTGCTAGATTTTTAAAAGCTACAAGTAAATTAAATTTTGGAGAAAACTTATTTAGAGACTGGAGATTCAAAAGTAATAATGAAATTAATAAAGATTTTATCTTAAATAATCCTTTGTTTAATGGAAACATATTGTTGGCGGGAGCTAATTTTGGATGTGGTTCAAGTAGAGAACATGCAGCTTGGGCTATAAAGGATTATGGATTCGATGTTGTTATATCTAGTTTTTTTGCTGATATATTTAAAATGAATGCTTTAAACAATAATATTTTACCAATCCAAGTTAATGATGAATTACTTAAATATTTATTTGATGAGGTTTTTAAAAATCCAAAAATAAAAATTAAGATAGATCTCCCTGAACAAATTTTAATCATCAATGATAAATCAATTAAATTTGATGTTGATAATTATAAAAAAATGTGCCTTATTAATGGATATGATGATATTGATTATCTTATTTCAAAAGAGGACTTAATCAAAGACTTTATTAACGATCAATGATAAAAATTGCTGTACTTCCTGGAGATGGAATTGGACCTGAAATAATTCAAGAATCATTAAAAGTTATTGAATCAGTTTCAAAAAAAATTGATATTAAATTTGATTATAAATTTTGTGATGTTGGCGCAATAGCAATTGATAAATACAACAACCCTTTACCAGATGAAACTTTAAAAATTTGTAAAGAATCTGATGCCGTTTTATTTGGAGCTATTGGACATCCAAAGTTTGATAATAACCCTAATCTAAAGATTAGACCTGAGCAAGGATTACTTAAACTTAGAAAAGAACTTGGATTATACGCTAATTTAAGACCCGTAAAATCTTATAAAGAGCTTTTAAGTTTATCTCCACTAAAAAAGAATATAATTGAAAATGTAGATATGTTAATTGTTAGAGAATTAACAGGTGGGTTATATTTTGGAGAAAAAAAATCAAGTAATACATTTTCATCTGATTTATGTACATATACAGTAGATGAAATAGAAAGAGTAACTTCTATTGCTATTGATTTTGCAAAAAAAAGAAGAAATAAAATCACTCTTGTGGATAAAGCAAATGTCTTGGAAACATCCAGACTTTGGAGAAAAACTGTTCAAGAAATTTCTTTAAAACACCCTGAAGTTGAACTAGATTATATGTTTGTTGATAATGCAGCTATGCAAATCATTCTTAATCCAAAACAATTTGATGTAATTTTAACAGAAAATCTTTTTGGAGACATAATTTCTGATGAAGCAAGTGTAATTGGGGGATCGATAGGAATTCTTTCTTCTGCTTCAATTGGTGAAAGCATGGGGCTTTTTGAACCTATTCATGGGTCATTTCCTCAAGCAACAAATAAAAACATTGCAAATCCTGTTGCTGCAATACTTTCGGCTTCTATGATGTTAAATTATTTGAACTTAGGCAATGGAGCTAAAATGATTGAAAAAGCTGTAGAAAATTCATTAATAAATAAAGTTTCTACAGCCGATATAAACAATATTTCACCATCAAAAACTTCTCAGGTTGGTGATTATATATCTAATTTTATAAAAGAAAATAATTAAATATTATTTTCCATTTTTTTCGTCATCTTCAAGTTGCTTTTTCAAATCCGCCAATGCCTCAATATCACCAAGAGTTGATTTATCAACTTTATCTTTTTTCTTAGATTTCTTAGGCGCTTCTGATTTTTCTACTTTAAAAGTTGAAGTATGAGACATAACAATTCTTTTAAAATCACTGTTACACTCTATAACTTTAAAGTCAGCTTCTTCTCCTTCAATTAAACTTGATCCATCTTCTTTAATCATATGCTTTTTAGGAACAATGGCAGACAATTCATCTGATAAGATAATGGTTGCTCCTCTATCACCAATAGAATCAATACTTAGTTTGTGTGAGGATTCTACAGCATATGTTTTTAAATATTTATCCCATGGATTATCAGTAGTTTGTTTGTGACCTAAACTTAACTTTCTTTCATTAACGTCTAGTTCTAAAACAACTACATCAATTTCATCAGAAATTGCAAAAAGCTCAGATGGATGTTTAATTTTCTTAGTCCATGATAAATCAGATATGTAAACTAAACCATCTATGCCCTCTTCCAGCTCAACAAAAACCCCAAAGTTTGTGAAATTTCTAATCTTACCTTTATGTTTAGATTTTACAGGATACTTAGAAGTGATATCAGTCCATGGATCATTAGTTAATTGTTTTATTCCAAGAGACATTTTTCTGTCTTCTCTATCTAATGTTAAAATTAAAGCTTCAACTTCATCGCCAACATTAACAAAATCTTGAGCCGATCTAAGGTGAGTTGACCATGACATTTCAGAAACATGAACTAATCCTTCAACGCCATCTACAACCTCAATAAACGCACCATAATCAGCAATTACTGAAACTTTTCCTTTAATTTTATCACCTTCCTTTAATTCAGGGTCAAGGTTTTCCCATGGATGCTTACTCAATTGTTTAACACCAAGTTGAATTCTCGATTTATCATCATCAAAGTCTAAAATAACAACATTTAGTTTTTGGTCTAACTCGAGTATTTCACTTGGATGATTTATTCTATTCCATGATAAATCAGTAATATGAATTAATCCATCAACACCACCTAAATCTACAAATACACCATAAGTTGTAATATTTTTTACAATACCTTCAAGAACTTGTCCCTTTTCTAGCTGAGAGATTATTTCTTTCTTCTGCTCTTCAATATCTGCTTCAATTAAAGCTTTATGTGATACAACAACATTCTTAAATTCATGATTGATTTTAACAATTCTGAATTCCATGTTTTTGTTTACAAACTGATCATAATCTCTAATTGGCTTAACATCAATTTGAGATCCAGGTAAAAATGCTTCAAGACCAAAAACATCTACTATCATTCCACCTTTAGTTCTACACTTTACAAAACCTGTGACAACAGTTTCCTTTTGGTGAGCGTCTATAACTCTTTCCCAAGCTTTAATAGTTCTAGCTTTTCTGTGAGATAAGACTAGTTGACCGGTTTTATCTTCTTGAATATCAACTATTACTTCAACCTTGTCACCGATTTTTAAATCAGGATTGTATCTAAACTCATTTAAAGAAATAACACCTTCAGATTTTGCATTAATATCTATAATGGCTTCTCTTTCTGTTATATTAAATCAAAATCATCATTTTTCTTAGATTTTTTAGAAGTTGATTTAGGAGATTCATTTGTAATTTCTTCAACTAATTCTTTTTTTAATGTCTTTTTTTCAGTGACTTTATCTTCTGCAGTTTTTTTAGTTGTTTTTTTTACTGCAACTTTCTTTGCTGCAGGTTTTTTAGCTACTTTTTTTTCAGTAGTTTTTTTTGTTGATGATTTTTTTGAAGAAGCTGTTTTTTTTGTTGACTTTTTTGCAGATTTTTCAACTTTTTCCTCCTCAGTTTTTTTTGTAGGCATAACCTAATAATTTGTATTCTGATTTAAATTAGTAAGCTTAGAATCCATCAGAAGATTGTTAATTATTTTTTACCTTTTTTGCTCACTTAACTCTAAAAAAGGTACGCGAATGTAATATCAATTTATATTTAATACAAATTTTATATTGAGTATTTTATTTAATGAAGTGGAGAATTTTTTTAAGAACTTGATTAATTGATAAATCATCAGAATTAATAACAATTGCATTTTCAGGGATTACTAATGGAGAATGTACTCTGTTAGAATCAATAATATCTCTATTCTCAAGATCAGATTCAACTGTGGTGATAGTTATATTTTTTTCACCATCTTTTAATTCTGTCCACCTTCTCTTAGATCTATTTTTTAAAGATGCATCTAGATAAAACTTATATTCTGCATTAGGAAAAACTACAGAACCAATATCTCTACCATCCATCACAATTGATTTATTTTGAGCGATTTCTCTCTGTAACTTCAATACATAATCTCTAATTTCTTTAATCGTTGCAACAGTACTTACATTATTAGATATTGTTGTACTTCTAATTTTACTCTCAACAAATTCATTATTAATACATATTTGAAACTTATTTTCAGCATTTTTTTTAAATGTAATTACATTATTGTTCAAACACTCAATTAACTTTTCAACTTGAACTTTTTTATCTATAATCAACTTATTTTCGATAGCCAAAAGTGTAATTGTTCTATAAATTGATCCTGAATCTATATGAATTATTGAAAAATGATCAGAGATGAGCTTTGCAAGAGTACTTTTTCCAGAAGACGATGGGCCATCAATTGTAATTATCATCTATATAAGTTTTTTACTATTAGCAGCTTTACTTCTATTTAATGAAATATCAATTACTTCTTTCATGGTATTAACATAATGAAATTTTAATCCTTTTAAATATTTACTATCAATTTCATCAACATTTTTTTTATTATCAATAGAAAGTACAATTTGTTTAATATTTGCTCTTTTAGCAGCTAAAATCTTTTCTTTTATACCACCAACAGGAAGAACTTTACCTCTTAATGTTATCTCACCAGTCATAGCAAACTTATCTTTAACTTTTCTTTGTGTTAGAAGTGAAACTAATGATGTTAACATAGTTATACCAGCACTAGGGCCATCTTTTGGGGTAGCACCTTCAGGAACATGTAGATGAAAATTATATTTTTTAAAGATTTCTGAATCAATTCCAAATTCTGATGAATTAGATTTAATAAATTCAAGTGCTATAGTAGCAGACTCTTTCATAACCTTACCTAAATTACCAGTAATTGAAAGTAAACCTTTTCCAGGTGACAATATTGATTCAATAAATAGAATTTCGCCTCCATATTGAGTCCAAGCTAAACCTGTCGTAACACCAACAACATCATTGTTTTCATACAAAGCTTTAGAAATTGGAACACCTAAAATTTTAGATATATTTTCAGATGAAATATTATCAATTGAATTGTTATCTTCAACAATTTTTGTTGCAATCCATCTACATATTTTAGCAATATTTTTTTCTAGTTTTCTAACTCCTGATTCTCTTGTGTAACCCTCAATTATTAGTTTAATTAAATCAGATTGTAAATTAAATTTATGATCTAAGAGTCCATGTTCTAAAATTTGTTTCTTTAATAAGTGTTTTTTTGCTATTTGGACTTTTTCTTCTGTACTATAACCAGAAATATTAATTATTTCCATCCTATCTAGTAATGCAGGTTGGATGGTATTTAGATTATTAGCCGTAGCAATGAACAGGACTTTAGATAAATCAAAACCTAGCTCTAAAAAATTATCATAAAATTCAGAATTTTGTTCAGGATCTAATACCTCAAGCATTGCTGATGATGGATCACCTTGAGACCCAACTGATAGTTTATCAATTTCATCAAGAATAAAAACTGGATTTGAAGTTTTAACTTTTTTAAGACTTTGAATAATCCTTCCAGGCATTGCTCCTATATATGTTTTTCTATGACCACGAATTTCTGCTTCATCTCTTAATCCTCCCAATGAAATTCTAACATATTCTCTTCCCAACGATTCGGCTATTGATTTTCCAAGTGAAGTTTTTCCAACTCCAGGTGGACCATAAAAACAAAGTATTGGAGAATTTAAATCATTTTTAAGTTTTAATACAGCTATTTGTTCTATAATTCTTCTTTTTACATCAGATAATCCGTAGTGATCTCTATCTAGAACTCTTTTTGCTCTTTTTAAGTTAAAATTATCTTCAGAAAATTCATTCCATGGTAATTCTAAAACTAAATCTAAATAGTTTCTTTGAATTGAATATTCAGCAACCTGAGGATTCATTCTCTGTAATTTTTTGATTTCTTTTTCAAAATGTTTTTCAACATCGCTATTCCAATTCTTGGTTTTAGCTTTCAATTTCATTTCCTCAATTTCTTCATCATTTGAAGAAGTTCCCAATTCTTCTTGAATTGTCTTTAACTGTTGATTTAAAAAGTATTCTCTTTGCTGTTGATCTAAGTCTGTTCTTACTTTTGATTGTATATCATTTTTAAGAGATAATTTTTGAAATTCAACATTCATGTATTTGAGACAACTGAGAGCTCTTTTTTGTAAACTGTCAATTTGTAAAATTTTATACTTTTCACCTACTGAGATATTCATATTAGAGGATACAAAATTTACAAGAAAAGAATTACTGTGAATATTCTTAATAGCAAATGATGCTTCAGTAGGAATATTTGGATTATCATTAATAATCTTTAATGCTAAATCTTTGATTGAATCAATAGTTGCATTAAATTTTTTATCATCTTTTTCAGGCTTTAACTCAATTAATTCGTTAACAGAGGCTAATATGAAAGGATCTTCGGAGATAAAACTATTAATATTAAAGCGTTTTTTTCCCTGAATTATAATTGTTAAGTTACCGTCAGGCATTTGCAGAACTCTTAATATTTTAGCAACCGTACCAATATTATTTATGTCAGATTGAGTTGGGTTTGAAACACTACCGTCTTTTTGAGAAACGACACCAATTAATTTATCTCCAGAGTTTGCATTTTTAATTAATTTAACAGACTTATCTCTAGTAGCTGTAATAGGAATCACAACGCCTGGGAATAAGACAGTATTTCTTAATGGGAGAATTGGAAGAGTTTCTGGAATACTTTCCTTGGAAATAGCTTCTTCATCATCAGATGTCATTAAAGGAATTAGTTCCGATTCTTCATCAATTGGATCAAGAGAAATAGAACTTAAATCAAAAATTTTACTCATAGGATGTCAATATGTCAGTTAACTCATGTATTTTATGAATACAATTATATGAGTCAAGATTCATGCCATCAAAAAAGAACAACTATTCTTGTTTCATTTTAACTCCTCTAAGTAAATATGCACCTAAAATAAAAAGACCAGCAAAAACAAAAATTGAGCTTCTAATACTTCCTGTTAACTGATCAATTACACCAGACATAAAAGTTCCAAAAACAATACTAATAATCATACACATTTGATAGAAACTAAAATATGAACAGGTATCTTCTGTGTCAGGAATTAATTTTGAATAAGTTGATCTAGATAATGACTGTATTCCTCCCATAACTAAACCAACAAGACCCGCAACAATATAAAATTCAAAAGAATATTTAATAAAGTAGGCACCAATACAAATCAAAAACCAAATTATATTAAAAATAATAAGTGTTTTAATATTACCAATTCTATTAGAAAGAAATGCTCCTCCAGCAGAACCAGCTATTGCTATTAACTGGATAATCAACATACTAAGAATTAATCCAAAGAGCTTTTCTCCTTCTCCCCAAATTATTTCTTGATCACCAAAATATGTTGCAATTAAAATAATAGTTTGGACAGCTGTATAATAAGTAAAAAGAGCTATTAAAAACTTTTTGATTGATTTTTCATTTTTCATCAATTTCCAAACAGTAATTAGTTTGTTGAAACCTGAGAAGAAAATTGATTTTTTAAATAGTTCTTTCTTATTTACTTTATTTTTTAATGAAGGTAGATAATAAAAAGTATATTGACTAAACAAAATCCACCAGAAACCAACAGTTAAAAATGAGACCTTCATAGCTTCAACACTTCCTTGATCAGAATCTTCAAAACCAAAAGAAGCTGGAAAATTGATCATTAATAAATTAACTAATAGAAGAAATACACTTCCAACGTATCCGTAAGAATACCCTAATGCACTTGCATTATCTTGTTCCGAGGGGGAAGCAATATCAGGTAAATATGAATTATAGAAGACAAGACTTGCCCAAAATGAAAATAATGCTAAAAAGTAAAATGATAAACCTAAGTATATATTTTCTAAATCAAAAAAATATAAACCCATACATGAAAAACTACCTAGGTAAACAAACAATTTCATAAATGATTTTTTATTACCCAAAAAATCTGCTATCCCTGACATTAAAGGGACAAGAAAAGCTAGTAAAAGAAAGACTAACGAAGTAACATGTTGAATAAGAGCTGTGTTTTTGTAATCAAACCCTAAAATTTCAATATAATCAGAATCAACAAAAAGAGTTCCATAATAAATTGGAAAAACTGCAGTTGATATAACAAGTGGATATACTGAATTTGCCCAATCGTAAAAAGCCCATGCATTTAATACTTTTTTTGGCGTAGATTTTGAACTAAAAAACATTATATAAGGATAGTGTTATGAAAATAAAATTTAATTTTGCAATTGAAATATACAAAATGAAAGTTAGATTGTTTTTTAGAACATCGATAATATTTTTTTTATTTAGCTTTTCCTTATTTTCTCAACAACAATATGAGGTTGTAAAAAGTGATGCTGAATGGAAAAAACAACTTGATGAAATGTCTTATTTGGTTTTAAGAAAAGCTTACACGGAGAGACCTTATACTGGAAAATATGATAATTTTTATGAAGAAGGCACATATCATTGTGCAGGATGCGATGAAGCTTTATATAAATCAGACAGAAAATATAATTCATATTGTGGATGGCCAAGCTTTGATATGGAAATTGAAGGTAAATTAATATATGATGTTGATTATAAGTTAGGTTATCCAAGAACTGAAATAAAATGTAAAAAATGTGGTGGTCATTTAGGACATGTTTTTAACGATGGACCGAAAGAAACTACGGGAATTAGGCATTGTGTTAATTCAGTTGCCCTAGTCTTTAAAAAATCATGAAAAAAGACGAAGTTTTTTGGAAAAATAAGCTTGATAAATTCAGCTACAGTATTTTAAGAGAAGCAGGTACTGAAATGCCTTTTTCTGGTAAATACAATATGTTTTTTGAAGAAGGATATTATAAGTGCAAAGGATGTGGTAATAAACTTTTTGATAGTAAATCAAAGTTTAACAGTGGATGTGGTTGGCCTAGCTTTGATAAGTGTATTGATGGTTCAATTATTTATAAAGAAGATAAGTCTCTAAGTAGAATAAGAACTGAAATATTATGTGCAGAATGTAACGGTCATTTAGGCCATGTATTTGATGATGGACCAACAGAAACAGGAGCCAGATACTGCGTTAATTCTGCAAGCTTAAATTTTAATAAAAAATAAATTATGGATAAATATGATGTAATTGTTATTGGAAGTGGCCCAGGTGGATATGTAACGGCTATTAGAGCTTCTCAACTTGGTTTTAACACTGCTATAGTTGAGAAAGAAAGTCTTGGAGGTGTTTGTTTGAATTGGGGCTGTATTCCAACTAAAGCGTTACTTAAATCTGCAGAGGTTTATAATTATTTAAAAAAATCAGAAGATTATGGGATATCTGCAGAGAATGTTTCTAGTGATTTTGATAAAGTTATAAACAGAAGTAGATCAGTTGCTGATACAATGAGTAAAGGAGTTAATTTTTTAATGAAAAAAAACAAAATTACTGTTATTAAAGGTCATGCAACAATTAATTCAGATAAAACAATAACTATTCAAGACAAAAAAGATTCTTACATAATTAGTGGTTCTCATGTCATTATAGCTACTGGTGCAAGGTCAAGAGAAATCAATAGTCTTATTCAGAATGGAAAAAATATTATTGGATACAGAG
>LUMP01000630.1_pt1 | contig 11457 bp, 11 predicted proteins | sample 729641 | NCBI WGS metagenome assembly LUMP01 (sample SAMN03860260, study PRJNA289734) | marine metagenome | biome: seawater column; feature: ocean; material: water; isolation source: Red Sea water column Station 12 - depth 47m | place: Saudi Arabia: Red Sea | collected 2011-10-15 | depth 47 m | reverse complement strand
CACCTGTACCTCTAGCGGTTCCATCCCAACCACCACCTGCGCCACCAGGAATTAAAAAGTGGATACTCTCAACTACCTGATGCCCGCCTGCAGAGACAGGGCCAGCAATCATCATAGCCGCGGATGCGGCAATAGCGGCACGCCGCGTAAATTTTAATAATGTCATTTTTTTCCTCCCTTAAAGAAGTGACTAACTTCTTGGTAAACGGAGCGTGCAACAATAACTGTCAAAAGAGCAAGTTAATTCTCACATATTTTATAAAAAATCAGATAATTTTAAAGGTAATCAGGAATTTTAAGTCCCAATTTTGAAGATTCATTTATTACTTCAAGTCTTCTGTTACCTGGCAAACGAACTCCTTCTATCTCCTCAATATCAATGAGCAATTTTTCTAAACGTTTATAAAAGGAGCCGTTGTCTTTTCCTGGGTCTATAAACATTAGAAACTGACCTACACCTGGTGGATCGCCATCCGGATCGAGAAATGAACTGGCTTCGTTACTCGGCCTCCCACCAGAAAATGTTGCTGCTAATATTTCAACCATTAGGGCCAATGCACTGCCTTTAGCCTCACCAATAGGCAACATTGATCCTTTTAAGGCTTGATCAGGATCAGTCGTCGGTTTTCCTGAACTATCCAATGCCCAACCTTCTGGTATTTCAGTATTTACCTTTTTCGCATGCATTATTTTCCCACGGGCAACCTTGGATAAGGATAAATCTATAACTAACGGATCATTTTTTATTCGTGGGACTGCAAAAGCTATTGGATTAGTCCCAAAAAATGGATCTTTACCACCCCAAGGGGCAATTGCCTTGGGTGTATTTGCCATCATCACTCCAATGAGACCCTGCTTAGCAATTTTTTCAACCTGTACAGACAAAGCCCCACAATGATGCGAGTTGAAAATTGATACTATAGCACTTCCATATTCTTTTGCCGTTAAGGCACCCTCAGAAATAGCTTGGTCAAGAGCAGGATATGCAAAGCCATAATCAGCATCTATTGAAATAGAAGTTGGCTTAGGGCTTTCTATTTTAATCTTAGCATCTACATTGATTTTTTTTGATTTAACTTGAGCAATATAATCTCCTCAGCCTCGGCTGCAACGAGAGCGGTTGAAACTGATACGGCAACGGCTTCTTTTACACCGTTTCTGAGAAAAGCTTCTTTTACTAATTGTTCAGCTTCAGCAATAGATACCCTGGTGTCTAAAGACATTTGAATTCTCTTGTTAATTAGTGGCTGCAAAGCAGCCACCAAATTTTAACTCATCTAAGCACTTCTATAAAGTTTTGTCATAGAAAATTCACGGTGACCAAGTGCTTCTGCCGCTGTATTTCTACCATTGGCTGTTCTTCTGATCATATCTATGAGAGCATCGCCTGCCTCATCGATTGTTTGATCCCGTCGAAGAATACCGGATACATCAACATCAATATGTTCACCCATGGTTCTGACAGTTCTTGGGTTAGCCGTAATTTTAATCACAGGTACAATTGGGTTTCCGACTACATTGCCCTGTCCTGTTGGAAATGTATGTATGACGGCTCCGCCTGCTGCCATCAGGGTCACACATTCTGCAGCCGCTGATGAGCTATCCATAAAATACAATCCTTTTCCAGAATTGGGCTGTTCTGCAGGATCTAAAATATCTATGTATTGAGACGTTCTGCCAATTTTTTCTAAATTGCCCAAAGCTTTTTCTTCGATCGTAGTTAACCCACCAAGAATATTACCCTTGGTCGGTTGGCTATCAGAAAGATCATCCGTCTGATGGGCGAAAATAACATCATCTTGGTAAGCCTTCCACATTTTATACCAACGCTCACCGACTTCCTCATTGATAGCACGTTTTTGACAAATATGCTCAGCACCAGTTATTTCTGATGTTTCCCCAAAAAACCCTGTAATTCCTTCGGGTAAAAGTTTGTCATACATGTTACCAACGGTTGGGCATGAACCCAACCCAGTAGTCGTATCACTTTCACCACATTTCGTTGAAACCCAAAGTTCTGAAATAGAGCATTCTTCTCGCTGTACCTCAGTTGCTTTGTGAACAAAGTCTTTCGCGGCCCAACTTGCTGCTCTTATAGTTTCAAAGTCACCTTTTTGCTCAATTGAGAATTCCGCAACTTCTTTACCGGTCTCACGAATTCCATCAGCAATTCGTTTTGTCCAATCAGGTTCAATCCCAATAACTACAACCGAATGCACATTTGCATTGCTACCTGTACCAATCATTGTACGAAAATGTACTTCCAAATCTTCGCCAAATTGCAACCGTCCATAAGCATGAGGAATTGCCATAGTACCTTTCACATTATTGGCGACAGCTTCACATGCTGCGTTTGAAATGTCATCGACTGGTAGTATTAAAACATGGTTCCTAACGCCAACACGCCCGTTTTCTCTTCGAAAACCTTTAAATGTTATATTTGAATATTTTGATGCCATTTTTCTATCCTTACCAGCGTTTGGTTTTGCAATTATGTGTGTGAACATGTCCGCCTTTGGGAATGTCAGCAATTATTTTACCAATATCTTCCCCATATTTAACTGCTGTATCACCGTTCTTTAAATCTTTAAGAGCTATCTTATGCCCAATTGGTACATCTGCACCCGCAGTCAGCGTAAAAGTTGAATTATCGTGCGTTACACAACAAAACATTTCAGTTCCAGCCGTTAGGCCTTCAACCACAACAACACCAACATTATCTTCGTGATCGTGAACTAAAAGATGCGGTATATTCGACATATTTCTCTCCTATTTTTATTAATCATTTGGGCTAAGTACAATTTTTGGAGAGGGTACTTTCCCCTCCCTTATCTCACCAAAAGCTCTGTTTCCTTCTGAAAGAGGTCTTCTTTCGATCCAATCTAATGAACCAAGACGGCCATCGAAAATCGCTTTAGCAGTGTCTTTGAAATCTTGTGCTGTATATGTATAGGTGCCAATAAAACTGACTTCTTGAAGAGTAATTCTTCTGACATCAATTCCACCTAAGTCTTCACCTAATCCTATATGAGTAATTACGCCACCTGGCGATACTTTTTCAGATGCTAACTCACGGGTTTTTTTAAACCCAACTGCATCGACAACAATAGAAAATAATTCATCAGCTTTTTCGACAGCGACTACGTTACAGTTGTCATTAAGGTACTTTCTCCGAATAGTATTAGGTTCGACAATTACTATGTTTTCAATTTCCATGGCTTTAAAGGCAAGGGCCGACGCCAAACCTATTGCACCACCACCAATAATTAAAACATTTCTATCCATACTCGAATGTAAAGCCTCAAGTGCTAGCCTAGAAGCATGCCAACTAACAGCTAGTGGTTCAGTTAAGGCAGCTTTTTCTAAAGGAACATCTAAGGGTACATTTACCAAATTAACTTCAGGAACTGATACCATCTCTGCAAAAGTGCCCTCGCGTGGAGCCATTGAAATGATTTGACGTTTTGAACAAATATTTTCACGTCCAGAAATACAAGCTTGGCACTTCATGCAAGTCACGAGCGGATTAATTGCAACTCTCTCTCCATTGCGATCTCCACCCAAAATAATGCCGGATGCTTCATGACCTAATATCAAAGGAGCAGGCCTTCGCTCATCATGGCCAAGGTAAGCATGCATATCAGAACCACAGATGCCAGCGCTATCAACTTTTATTAGTTGCTCGCCAGATTTTACAACTGGGTCGGCGACTTCACGGAAATCTAATTTTTCCTCTCCGACATAAACAAGTGCCTTCATTTTGCTGTGAAACCCCCATCAACCATGAGAACCTGGCCAGTAACATAACTAGAAGCCTCAGAACAAAGAAAAAGCAAAGGACCATCTAGATCCTCCATCTCACCATTTCTGCCAATACAGGTCTGATCAGCATTTCTTTTAGATCTTTCTGCATCTTCAAAAACTACTTGAGTTAATTCCGTGGGAAAAAACCCCGGACCAATTGCATTCACACAAATGCCGTCGGAAGACCAAGCTTCGGCCATTGCTCTCGTAAGCTGTCCTATTGCACCTTTTGAAGCACCATATGCTATTCCACCAGGAAATGCCCTAGTGGTTTGTACTGATGCAAAATTTACAATTCTTCCCCAGCCTTTCTTTTTCATTTCAGGAACAAGAAGTTGGGATAAAAAAAATGGTGTTGAAAGATTTAATGAAATCGTTTGATCCCATCCAAGATCAGTTACTTCATCAGCTGTTTGCCGAGTATTAACTCCAGCCGCATGAACTAGAATATCCGGTGGACCAAACTTGCTATTTATTTTTTCACTCAAGTCTCTCAAGAGACTACGATCAGAAATATCAGCAGATATGAAAGAAAAATTCTCTCCCAATTCCAAAGCTAAATTTTCCAACGCCTCTTTTCGCCGAGCCACACCAACAACTTTAGCCCCAGCCAACGCAAGCACCTCGGCTGCGCGACGACCCAGCCCAGAACTTGCACCCGTCACAACAGCAACTTTTTCTGATAGGTTAAATAATGACTCAAATCTATCCATTAGCAGTTAAATCAAACTCCTCATTAGGGAAAAATTTAGCTAACCGCACATCTGCAGCCCGCGCATGACCCTCCATCCCCTCTAGCCGAGAAATTCTAGCTGTAGCTTCAGCAATCGATTTTGATCCCTCTCTCGTTGCTCTTTGATACGTCACTATCTTCATATATTTGTGGACGCTCAAACCACCAGTGTAATTTGCAGCTCTTGAAGTGGGTAAAACATGGTTAGTTCCCGCAGCCTTGTCACCATAAGAAACAGTTGTTTCCTCTCCTAAAAATAATGAACCATAACATGTTAAGCGTTCAAGCCACCAATCAAGATCATTAGCCTGCACCGTGAGATGTTCAGGTGCATATTCATCAGAACAAGAAGCCATTTCCTCCCTGTTCCCACAAACAATTACCTCTGCATAATCCCTCCAGGCCGCAGTTGCATTTTCACGGTTCGTCTCTGGCAGATCATCAATCAACTTTGGAACCAAATTCATTACATTATTCGCTAACGTTTCGTTATCTGTAACCAACCAGACAGGTGAATTATAGCCATGTTCTGCTTGCGACACTAAATCTGTAGCTACAATAAATGGATCAGCAGTTTCATCTGCCAAAATCAAACTATCAGTGGGGCCAGCTATCATATCTATTCCAACTCGACCGAACAGAATACGTTTTGCCTCAGCTACAAACTGATTGCCAGGTCCAACTAAAATATTTGCCGGCGGCAACCCAAATAAACCGTAAGTCATGGAGGCAACTCCCTGAACGCCCCCCATGGCCATTATTTTGTCGGCTCCGCAAATATGAGCGGCATAAATAATCGCCGGAGCAACACCAACATTTGGCTTAGGAGGTGAGCACGCCGTGATAAATTTACAGCCGGCAACTTTTGCGGTTGTTACAGTCATTATAGCACTGGCAATATGACTATAACGACCACCAGGAACATAACACCCAGCTGCATCAACAGGAATAACCTTTTGACCAGTTACAAACCCAGGATGAATTTCAATTTCAGTATTTTTTAAAGTTTCCTTCTGCCGTTCTGCAAAGCGTTTCACATTGTCATGAGCAAACTTGATATCGTTTTTTAACTTTTCTGGTACTAAGTCACTTGCCGCCTGTATTTCATCATCCGTTAAAATTATATTCCCTTGATACTGATCGAATTTGGACGCATATTCTTTAGCCTTTGCATCACCACCACTCTCGATATCTGCAAGAATATTTTTTACTGTTTCATGAACCTCTGAGGCATTTGATTTGGGTGTTAGTTGTGCCTTCTTTAGGTAAACTCGTGACATATTTGTGTCTCCTGTTTAGAGCGTCTGCTCTTTTTTGTTATATCGAACGGATGAATAGAGGGATAACCCAATAATTACTGCTCCAATGGCTCCAGTGATAGTTTCAGGAACCTCAATGATTGATTGGGCAAACATAATTATGGAAAGAGCAAAGATTGAGTAAAAAGCTCCATGCTCAAGGTATCTAAATTGTTGAAGGGTACCTTTTTCGACCAGCATAATAGTCATTGCGCGAACATACATCGCACCAATCCCAAGACCTATCGCTATCAAAATAATGTTTGTCGTTAATGCAAAAGCTCCGATGACACCATCAAATGAAAAACTCGCGTCAAGAACTTCCAAGTACAGAAATGCACCAAGTCCACCACGAGCTCCCATATTGGCAGTACTATTTGAGTAATCATCAAGAAAACTCCCTAGGCCATCAACAAGAGTAAAAATAAGTAATCCAGAAATAGCTGAAAGAAGAAATGATGCCTGCTGACTTTCATGAACCACTTGCGACATGAACGAAATAATCAACAAGACCAAGGCAATTTCAAAACCTCTAATTGAACCCCATTTTCTTAAATTTCTCTCTAAACCAACTATCCAATCAACAGATTTTCCTTCATCTATGAAAAATTTGAGCGAAACCATAATTAAAAATGTTCCACCAAAAGCTGCAATTGAACTGTGAGACTGATGAATAATATGCGAATACTCATCTGGATCTGAAAGCGCCAAATGCATTGCTGCAAAAGGATTTATCCAGGCAAAAGTTGCAACGATAGCGACTGGAAAAACTATGCGCATTCCAAATACAGCTATCAGTATACCCCAAGTTAAAAATCTTTGACGCCATATAGGTGTCATCTCAACTAGTTTATTGGCGTTCACGATTGCATTATCAAAAGAAAGAGCAATCTCCAGTGCTGCTAAAACCGTTCCAACTAGCAAAAATGAAAAAACTGCGCTTAGGGTTTTTTCAGTTTCCCAACCTAACCAAGCTGACAAGACTAAGCCCACAAAAGTGACAATCAATGGCCACTTAAGATAGGAAACTGCTGATCTTTTTTGAGACATAAGTTTACTGCCCAAAGACTTGGTTTGGTAGCCAGAGTACAATTTGAGGAAAGATAAAAATAAGTATCAAGCCTATCAGTTGGATGAGCATAAATTGCATCATTCCAAAATAAATATCTTTCAGATCCCAATTTGGGACAACACCTTTCAAAAAGTAGGCAGATAAAGCTACCGGTGGGGATAACCAAGCTGTCTGAAGATTGACAGCTACTAAAATTCCAAACCAAACCATCAAGTCATAAGGGTTCAAGCCGTGTACATCTAATGCAGCGACAGTCGGTAGTAGTATTTTCTAACTGAAGCATCATCTCAGTCATCATCTTAGGGGTGCCCAAAGATGAAAACTCCGCACCAAAGAAGTTTGATGCTGCCACAAGAAACATGATTAATACTGTTATCTCAAGAGACTTAATTAAATTGTCAAAGAAGCCTGGAATTGTAAATTTTCCATATCCCAAAGATAAAAGAATTGCTCCAAAAGCCCCCATAGCCGCCGCTTCTGCCGGTGTGGCAAAACCAAGTAATATTGAGCCCAAAGCAAATGAAATCAGAATTGTAGGTGGCATTAAGCCTGCAAAAAATTCATCCCATAAATCTGAAAATTCAAACCTTTCAGAAGCATCTTTTCTGTAAATAGCCAAACTCAAGACAGTGAGAAAAATAGAAAACAAAAATAAAACAAGAGAAACCCAAGGGATACTGTCACCCCATGCTGCCATCAGACAATAAAGATGAAACAAAACCGCTAATGGAAGTGCAAAGCGAAGAATGTTTAAATTTCGGTAGGCTCGAAAGGCAATCAGTATAGTTACAGCTAGAACTATCAAGCCGCTAAAAGGAATAAAGCTAGCAAAAGCACCGCCAATACCCAACCCAAAAACACGGCAAATTGTGAGCACACCTAAAGAAATTAACGCGATTTCGGCTCCATAGTAGTCAGAAGTTTTAGGCTGATCTTCTTCGGACAGTACTGGACCTAGCTCTGGATTAAGCCAACATCTTCCCAAAGTGTAGAGCAAATAAAGCGATGCTAACAGGGCTCCGGGAATAAACGCCCCACGAAACAAATCTAGCGTTGGGAATAAACGCTCCACGAAACAAATCTAGCGTTGACACCTCAAGTACTGGGCCCATGACTATCAACATAATTGATGGGGGAATAAGGATTCCTAAAGTACCTCCAGCGGTGATTGTACCGGCAGCTAATTGAACATTATATCCTGAGCGCGTCATGGTCGCGCCAGCCATAATCCCCAAAAGCGTAACGGAGGCACCAACAATACCTGTTGCTGCCGCAAAAATAGTGGAGACAATCAAAACAGCAATGTAAAGAGACCCCCTGACACGCGCCATAATCATTTGAATTGAGGCGAAAAGCCTTTCCATTAGTCCTGCCGCCTCCATGACAATTCCCATAAGTATAAATAAGGGTACGGCCATCAATTGATCATTCAACATTGTCGAATTCGTATTCAAAGTCATAAGCAGAGTAGTAAGCTTGAAGTTGGACCCCCAAATACCAAAAACAAAAGCAAGGAAGATGAGTGTAAATGATATTGGAAAACCAATAAATATTACAAAAATCATTGCTGCCAACATAATCAGACCAATAGTTGGCTTTGAGAGCCCCGGCCGTGATGACATAATATCAGTGAAGGCTTCTCCACCTGGAGTAATGCCTGGAAGGAAAACAGCCATCACCAGCCAAACAATAGCTATAAAGTAGAAGGGAAGAGCCATTACAAAATATCTTTCCCTTTGCTTTCCCATTTTATGAAATGCTCTGAACAACTCAGGGAAACCTTGAAGCATAAGAAGCAATCCACCGACAGGCATAGCCAATCTCGCTGGCCACAATATAGGTTCCCAAGGGCTATCAAACGCAGTTTCTCCAGTTCGGAAAGCAAGTTCCCAATACTGTGCTGCGATAATGGTAAAAAACAGCATAGAGGGAATGAAAAAAACCATATAGAGAACAGCATCGACTGTCGCTTGGGTTTTATTACTCCAATTGCGGTAGAGAAAATCAGCGCGGATATGGACACCGCGCATTAAACCGTAACCGGCGGCGCCCATAAACAAAACTCCCGCTATCATTCGACTAATATCGTAAGCAAATAAGGTTGGACCCAGACCCAAAGCGCGAGCTGTATCATCCCAATCATAACTAGCCATTATTCCAAAAGCGTTTCTGGAAATGACTTCAAAAACAACAACACCAATAAGAGGAACCATTAGAAGGCAAAGAGCTTTACCCGCAAAATCGTTTAAGAGGTCGATGTAAGCAGTTATTGGTTTTTGCCAAGACGTCATGCCTACAGGTGTTTCCCCAGGTCTTTCTGTTCGACGCTCGGCAATCAGCTCATCAGCGATTTCCAAATCTTCTGGCACCTGTTCGTCTGCCATGTCCAATCTCCCCATTAGATATTCTTCCTCTTATAAGGAAGATTTTCTTTATAAAAAAAGAGCTTAAAGCACTTTATCAATAAAGAAAAATCGTGGAGCCATTTGGCTCCACGAAGAATTTCAAAATGCTACTTTAGAGTATCTGCGTGTGCTTTACCCAGACCAGCATTCGATGCTTGTGCACCGGCCCAAAAAGGAACAGCTATATCAGCAAAATCTTTTTGTGACTGCCATACTTCAGCAAAGAATTCATTGTCTGCTGCAGCTTCTTCAAGAAGCTTTTTGGCTGCTGCCATATATTCTGTAAAGTAATCAGCAGGTGTATCTTCTAGTATAACACCGTGGTTTTCTGTTAAGTCTTTCAGTGATTTTCCATTTTCATAAATACGATAAGACATTGACTTCGACAGAGAAGCATTTGCTGCAACTTCTAAAGCTTTCTTTTCAGTTGCTGAAAGGCTGTCATAAACATCTCCATTAATGTAAAGGTCAGCGTTCACAACAACTTGGTGTAGACCTTGGAGATAGTAATGCTTCAACACTTTTTGAAAACCAAAAACTGAGTCTGGCTTAGGGCAGCACCACTCGGCAGCGTCAATTGCGCCTTTTTCAAGCGCTGGCAAAATATCACCACCACCCATAGCAACAGCCGCAACGCCAATTTCATTATAAGCAGCGCCAACCATACCTGGAGGGGCACGGAATCGTAGCTTACGGAAATCATCCATAGATTCGATTTTCTCTGGGAACCAGCCTAAAGCTTCTGGTCCAACTGGCTGCAACATAAATCCTTTTACGTTAACACCCATTTCATCCCATAAACGGTCATAAAGTTCTTTACCGCCTCCGTACTGAAACCATGATAGAAATGCCATTGCGTCTAAACCAACGCCAGCACCCGCAATTGGCGCACCAAAGAGGTTTGCTGCAGGGTGCTTACCACCCCAATAATGCGTCCAAGCAAAACCAGCCTCTACAAGACCAGCATCAACGGCGTCCATGATATCACGTGGACCAACAACCGCGCCAGCTGGTAAAATTTCAATTTTTACAGAGCCGCCAGTTAGTTCCAAAACATCTTTTGCAAAAGCTTCAACCATTCGCACCTCATCTGTCGAGTTTCCAAGAACAGATTGAATACGAATAACGGTTTCAGACATTGCTGCTGACGCCAAGAGAGCAAGGGACGTAGCCCCCGCGGTTAAAATTTTAAAATTGAACATGAATCTCCTCCCATAGTTCAACGCCCCCTAGTCAAAAATAACAGCCAAGTCGGGGACTTATCTTGACCTTTATTTAAAGATGCTGAGTGCATCCTTATTCTAATTAAGACATTAGCTGTTAAGCCTCCTTCAAAATTAAATCACTTGCTTTTTCACCAATCATTATGGCTGGAGCATTTGTATTACCGCTTGTAATGCTAGGCATGATTGAAGCGTCAGCGACACGTAAACCTTCAACACCCCGCACCTTTAAATTTGGAGTAACCACCGACATTTCATCCGTCCCCATTTTACAAGTACCAGTGGGATGATAAATTGTAACAGCAGTCCGTCGAACCCAGTCCAAAGTGCCCTCTTCATCACTTAAAGGTACGTCTGAGCCTGGGGCATATTCCTCCAAAATATGTTTCTTCAATGGTTGATGCTCAGCGATTTTGCGAGCAATCTGCACACCTTTCACGATTGTTTTACAGTCTGTGGCTGTTGATAAATAATTCGGGTGAATATCTGGATGGTCTAAATAATTTGGAGACTTTAAAGTCAAATGACCTTTGCTTTCTGGTCTCAATTGAAGCACTGAGGCAGTAAACGCTGAAAATTTATGGGGGCCTTTAGATGGCATATCAGCACTAAACGGCTGGATATGAAACTGAATATCTGGAGTTTCCAAATGATCTTCGGTTTTAAGAAAACCTGTGCCTAAACTTGCAGCCATAGTCATAGGGCCACGCTGTGTCAGTATGTATTGAAGGCCAATTAAAGCTTTTTTAGCATAGTTGCTCGTTTCTGTATTTATAGTGGATAAATCCGTCTTGAAAATTGGACGAGCTTGCAAGTGATCTTGCAAATTTTTACCAACGCCGCCCAAATCACGAATAACGCTTATTCCTAGATTTTGAAGTTCCTCTCCTGGACCGATCCCTGAAAGCATAAGGATTTGTGG
>LUMP01000101.1_pt1 | contig 11577 bp, 18 predicted proteins | sample 729641 | NCBI WGS metagenome assembly LUMP01 (sample SAMN03860260, study PRJNA289734) | marine metagenome | biome: seawater column; feature: ocean; material: water; isolation source: Red Sea water column Station 12 - depth 47m | place: Saudi Arabia: Red Sea | collected 2011-10-15 | depth 47 m | reverse complement strand
TTCCAATTACAAATGTCCTGACTGATATTGAGGCTGAATTATCTAAACTTAATTTTAATGCTGAAGATACAAAGGAAATCATTCGAATTTTTTATATAAGTGTTGATGAAATATTAGGAAATCCTGATGTGCGAAATATTGATAATGTCATGGAAGATATTCAATTATTTTTAAATAATAAGAAAAGTTAAACTAAAACAAATTTAAAAATACTTATGATTTACATATTAATTATTACAGCAGCACTTATTATTTTCTTCACAGACTCACAACAAAAAATTATAAAAAAAATAAATAAAAATTGGCTGGATGATCTTTTATTAAATAATTACAAGTTATTTATTGGTTTATTGTTTTTAATTTTTACAATTTTATTTTGGAGATATAGTTGTTTTTTCATTTCCTATAACTGTTAGAAATTACTTATAAATATTAATGCTCTACAAAATTTTGAAATATTTCAGTGCACGAATTACGCAATAGAAGGTAATGATAAAAACAGCTACTGCAATTAAAACTTCAAAAATACTCAATCCAGGGGGAATATAAATAACTAAACTTACAAGTGAACAAACAATCCAGAACAAGCTTTGAAAAAATAGTTTTCTTTTTTCTTTTTCATCCTTTGCGGATTTAATTTTATTTAATTGTTTTGATAAAATTGCAGCGATAAATTCATACATAAATATTTACTATATCAATCATCTTGTTGTTTTTCTATCTGATGAACTAATATAATCTACCTATGAAAAGAATTTATACTTTTGGTCACGAGCAAGTTGAAAGAAATATAACTGTAGGTGACATAATTCAAAATAAAAATAACAATAAAAAAATGACACAAGTAACTGCAGCTAATCAAGAAGAAGCAGAAATTATCGCTAAAGAAAATATAGATATGATCATCACCGGAAGTGATTGGTATGAAGATGTAAGAAAAGGTGCACCAAATACTTTCATAACAGCTGCATTGTTTGCTGGAAGGTTTATTACTAATGAAGAAATACTAAGAGGGGCATTTGATGTAATGATGGCTGGAGCAGATTCAGTCTTAACACCAAGAAGTTTTGATGTTGTAGAAATGTTAGCTAAAGAAGGTATGCAGGTACAAGGCCATGTTGGAATGGTTCCATCAATGGCTACTAAGTATGGTGGCATAAGAACTGTTGGTAAAACTGCTGATGAAGCTATAACAATACTCAAAGATATGAAAAGACTTGAGGATGCAGGTGCTTTTGGTGCTGAAGTTGAGTGTGTAGCTGAAGATGCCTTAATTGAAATTAAAAAACATACATCATTAGTAATTAATTCACTTGGCTCAGGTTCTGGAGGAGATGTTATGTTTTTATTTTTTGAAGACATTTGTGGCGAAACTTCTAGTATAAAAATGCCAAGACATGCAAAGTCATGGGGAGATGGAAACAAAATAAAAATAGAGTTAAACAATGAAAGATCTAATGCGATAAAAGGTTTTAAAGACGATGTGGAGTCAGGAGACTATCCAAATAGTGACCATACTGTAGATATGTTACCTGGAGAAAAAGAAGCTTTGTTAGAGAAACTAGATAACTTTTAAATGAAAAATTGGCAAAAAATTGCAATTGCTGTTGGAATATTAGGTATAGGATATAATTTTTTTTTACGATTTGATACGCTACCCTACTATCAATTAATTGCGATAGTTATAGGGTTGTTATTTATTTTTCGTCAATTTAAGAAATAATACAGGAGTGTTTTCTTTGTATTTTTTATATTCTTCTAAATGACCGTATCTCTCATCTGCAATTCGCTCTAGCATGTTAATTCCACTCATACGTGTTAACAATATATAAACAAATACTGGTGAAATAAGAGTTATGTACTCAATGCCAGTTAAGGTATTTAAAGCTATAACAGCAATACCAGTCCATAGTGTTATCTCGCCAAAATAATTAGGATGCCTCGATCTTGCCCACAAGCCTGTATGGATAAAGGCTTCGCTAGGATTATTTTCTTTTCTAAATGCTCGTTTTTGATAATCAGCAATAGATTCAATGGTGAATCCAGAAAGCCACAATGCCATACCAACCATTGCTAGAACTGGTAGTGTGTCATCTTCAGGTGATAAAATTGCAATAATTGCTGCACATGCGGTTAGTGCTACCCACAGTGCTTGTCCAATCCAGTATTGAAGAAACCAAAAAAAATGTCTTTTGGCTTTTTCAAACCTTACATCTTTCCCGTCATTTCTGACTCGTCTAAATAAATATATCCCAAGTCTTGAAGCCCAGACAATGACGTAAAAATAGATTATTGAATCTATTATTGTTTTATTTTCGACAGCAAAATATGCAAGAGATACCGTTGTAACATATGTCAAACTTCCAACTAAGTCATAATATTTTTCTGTTTTTAAAATAAAAGAAGGTATAAAAAAAATAATCTGTATCAATACAGCAATAATCAAAATAAATGTAAACGCATTCATCCCTATTATCTCAATATCAATATTTTGACCTGCATTATTTATTAAGCCGATGCAGATGAGGAATGCTGTAATTGTAATAATGTTTTTAATCTGTCTATTCATATCCAAATTATATACGCATATTTGAGCTTACTTCTTAAACTAGTTACGACTTAACAATATTAATCTATATGTTATGGAAGATAATTACTACACATCCAGTGATAACCAAAAATTGTATATTAGCTACTTTGATGCTCTTTATTTATTAAACATTGTATTTAAAGAGAACAAAAAGTTCGAATTTATAGATGCTTCTCACGTTGAGTCAATTTGGAATTCGACCGAATACAAATACCATAAATTCTGCGTCATAAAAGCATACAAAAATGAATTAGGTGGATATGAAGTACAAATAGGTGATGAATATAAAGGCGTTTGCGATGATTTAGTTCCAAAAGAAAATTCAAATATCACATATAACCCTCTTTCATATGATGGTAATCCTGATTTTAAAAAATCATATTGGAAGAGAAGAGATAATGCATTGAACTCTTTTACGGAGGGTGACGAGAATTTAAATGAACATTATTACATTGCAGGATTTGCAGAAAAATTTGATTATGAGGAGCAGAAAATTCTTGGTTTAAATACACCTTACGTAAATTTTGTAATTAATAAGAGAAATGAATAATTTGTGGGAGATACAAGATTTGAACTTGTGACCCCTTGCGTGTCGAGCAAGTGCTCTGCCAGACTGAGCTAATCTCCCGTATTTAGAAATATAGCATCATTTAGATATTTTATAAATTGATTATTTTTCTACAGTAATAATTCTTTTACCAAATCTAAGAAAAAGTCTTTCAACAATTTCAATCAGCAAGTTAAGAACCCAAAGGCCCAGATATATAGCTAAGAAAATTTGTATAAACTGCCACAAAATAAACACAATAATTCCGTAAACAAATATCCAAGTGATTGTAAATTTTAAAGAGTATATTGGTGACTGACTATTCATTAAAAAGGCACTTCTTCATATTTTCTTATAAGAGAATCGTTATTATTTTTTGGGTTGTTCACAGCTCTATCTACTTTATAAAATTCTATATTATCGTATTCATACCCTAAAACCTGTGGGTAAATTTCTTCACTAGATAAATCAGATGTCCATATTTCTCTTTCATCTTTTGTAAGCAATAAGGGAGATCTGTTATGTATAGTCTGTAATGAACTTACAGCCTCTCTTGTAATGATAGAGGTTTCGATATCACCACTACTTCTATTCCAATAAAGACCTGCAGCAAACAATACATTTTCAGAGTTATCAAAAAAATAATATGGTTGTTTAATACCATCTTCATCTTTCCATTCGTACCATCCAGAGATTGGAATTAAACATCTTGAGTTTTTAAATGCTGAAGTAAATGTTTTTTTCTCAAGTAATGACTCATACCTTGTATTAAATAATGGTCTAGGATTTGATTGACTCTTTAGCCAGTCTGGAAAATATCCCCAGTTAGCAATTACTAAATTGTTATCAATTATGCATGGAGCTTGATTCTGTGGTGCTACGTTGAAATTTTGTTCGTATTCGATTTCAGAAAAGTTATTTACAAACGACAGTTCGTCTTTTGCAATATCAATATAGTACCTTCCACACATGTATTTATTGTAATAATGATGCGTCTATTGTGTCACCATCAGAGAACGTATGGTGTTCTTTATTGTATATAATGTGAACATTTTGTTTACCCAGTACGCTCAAATGTTCACCGTCTTTAATAAAATAAGTGTCTTTTTCTAAGCACAGCAATTTGTACCTTCCTCTGTTTAACATCTTTACTGTGTTTGAAATCCATGAATAGAAACTTTCACCATAATGAGGTATTACGATTGTTTTTGGTAAATAGTTTAAACCAACTCCTTTGATCATTTTCTCACCCATTATCATTGCTCCAGCACTGCAGCCAGCAATAATACCTCTACTTTCTAAGTTTTGAAGTTCATTAGAAAATTCAGAATCGTAGATAGAATCATATAAGTGATTAGGTGACCCACCAGAAAAGAAAACAAAATTTGCTTTTTTCATTTCTTGAATTACTGATTCTTTGTTCAAATCTTTATGATTTCTCGCATCTATATGCTGATGTTTGACATTTAAATTACCGAAATGTGAATTCGCTAAATTCTCCCAATACAAAAGTCTTTCATCAGACTCTTTACCAGCAGCTGTTGAAAAAGTAAGTACATAGGGATCTTCATCTAGGTAATTTAAAAGTTTTTTATCTACATCAAGAATTGATGGTAGAAACTCTCCAGATCCTGTAATAGCAATCATAATTATTGGAGGCGACGACCGGAATCGAACCGGTGTACAAGGTTTTGCAGACCTCTGCGTAGCCACTCCGCCACGTCGCCGTGAAGAGCGGTAGAAGGGATTCGAACCCTCGACCTTCTCGTTGGCAACGAGACGCTCTAGCCAGCTGAGCTACTACCGCATTAGTAATATCTTAATTAATAATTAAAATAATAAAATTAATTTTTTCCAGTCGAACCAAAACCACCATCTGATCTATCTGATGTATCTAAGCTATCAACTTGATCAAAAATTAAATCACTCGTAGTAATGGCTACTAACTGTGCAATTCTTTCATGTCTTTTTACTATGTAGGTAACGTCTGAGTAGTTCATTAAAGGCACCATAAGCTCCCCTGTATATCCTGGATCAATAAGTCCTGGGGAATTTATGGGCGATATTAAATGTTTAGTTGCTAATCCAGATCTTGGTAGTACAAAACCTCCTACATTTTTTGGTAACTGTATCGAGATCCCAAGATTGACTAAAACTACTTTTCCAGGATCTATTGTGTAATCATTATCTGCGTATAAATCATACCCGATATCATCCTTGTGACTTTTTTCAGGTATTTTCCCAAACTCATTAAGAATCTTTATTTTTATATTAAAATTATCTTTCAGTGGTAGCCTTTCAATGATGAATATTAGAGATTATTTTTCAATAAATAAAACTAAAACATCTAATAAAATCAAAATTCTTGATTTATTAGGTTTCGAACCTGATATTGAAATAGATTCCTCACAGTATCAAGTAGATATCGTAGATGAATCTATAAGTGCTGAACAACAAACTTTTGAAGAATTAATTTCCTCAACAGAAGATCTCATTGTTGAAGTTAAAAAGCCTAGTATTGAGACATACTTAGATACTGCAGAATCAGATTCTTTAGAAGCACCAACTGATACATTCAATCCACTTAAAATCACTGAACAGATTCAAAGAGTATGGTCTGATCTAGAAAGTCGTAGACAATGGGTCTTACCAACTTTCATAGGTTTATCGACTGTTTTAGTAATATTTATCTCTGTAAATAGTTACTTAGATTATAGAAACACCCAAACAGAAATAATTGAAGACGCAATAGTAGTAACTTCTAATTCAAATGAGCTTATAGATTTGTTACCTACTTTGATTGAAATATCTACTAATACTTTTTACTCAAAGTACGATGTATCAAATGCAAGTGCTAATTTACAACAGATTGAATCATCTTTAATTGAATATAGAGCAAATCTAGAATCAAGAAATGATTTAGATAATAAATCGACTGTTATAGATAATCTAAATAATGTGTTTTTACTAGTTAATGAGCTTGATCTAGTTATAACTTACAGGATTTTAATTTCTGAGGTGCTTATATATGGAGAGTTACCAGTTGATGAAGATCAAATTAATATAGATGAATTAACAATTGAGTTGTCAGGAATTATTGCACAAAGTAAGGTTAATTTTTCAAATTTACCTGAAATAGAGGAATTTAACAATCACAAAAACTTAGTTGAAGTAGCACTAGTAACAGCTGAAGATTTACATGGAAGATATCTTGCTGCGTTAAGAAATAATGAATATGATGTTGCTAAATCTATAGTTTCAGCAATTAATTTGAATAAATCAACAGAAATTAAAGCTTTTGAAAATGCATTGGAAGATTTTAATAATAAAAGTTTGAATGCTTATAATAATTTCGAAGACTTGCCTTAATCTATAACTCTGCAACTTCTTTTTCAAAGTCTGATGCGTCTGAAAATTCTTTATAAACTGAAGCAAACCTTAAGTATGCTACTTTGTTTGTTTCTTTAAGATGACTTAAAACTGTTTCACCAATAACTTCACTTTTAATTTTTGCACCTTTTTCCTTAATTTCATTGTAAATATTATCAACAAGGGTTTTTAGTTGCTTTTCATTAAGATCTAAACCACCAAATGCATTTTCTATACCTTTGAATAGTTTCTCATAGTTGAATTCTTGCAATTCACCACTTCTTTTTTGGACAAAGAGACCGATTTCTGCTTTTTCATAAGTAGTAAATCTCAAATTACACTTTGGGCACTCTCTTCTTCTTCGAATCGAGTTACCTTCATTGTTTTTTCTAGAGTCTACAACATTTGTTTCTTGCTTATTACAATAAGGACATACCATATATAGTATTTATTATAATTAGATCTAAATGTTGTATCAAATATTTATCGGAATAACTAAAATTTTGTTAACTTCTAAAAGATATGAATCTAAATTATTAATAATCATGAGTTCATTTATAAAATTTTCCTTATTTGATGGATTATAATTATCAGCAATGTCCCATAATGTATCCCCTGACCTAATTTTGTACTGAATTGTTGTAATTTCTTGATCAGAATTATTTGAATTTAATGGTTGTTTTACAAAATTAATGACAAATCCACTCAAAAAGTACATAATTACAAAAAGTTTTATAAAATTTTTCATATTTTAAATATAAAAAAGAAGTAAGACATTTTTTTTCGAACATTTGTTCTAATTTATGGTATAATTTATTATGAAATTAAATAAGCAACAAGAAATATTGCAATTTATCCAAAATAAACTTGAAAATGAGGGCTACTCTCCTTCAATCAGAGAAATAGCAGAAGAGGTAAATCTAAAATCTACAAGTTCTGTCCAATATCATTTAAATAATTTAATTGAAAAAGGTCTATTAAATAAAAAAGCAAATCAATCTAGGACACTTACTAGCAATAGATTAATGACTAGTTTTAAATCAGTACCTGTAGTTGGTGAAATTGCAGCTGGAGCGCCACTGTTGGCTGAAGAAAACAAAATTGGTGAAATATCTGTCCCACAAGAAAAGTTTAATAATAACTTGTTTGCTTTAAAAATTAATGGTGATTCTATGGTAGATGCAGGAATTTATCATGAAGATATTGTTGTTATTGATAAAGGAATAGAACCAAAAAATGGTGATATAGGTGCATTTATGATAAATGAAACAGAAGCTACAGTAAAATTTCTAGATACCATTTCAGGTAAAAGGTATCTAATACCAGCTAATAAAAGCTACGAAAATCAGGAAGTAAATTCAAATATTCAACCTATTGGTAAAGTTGTTAGTTTATTTAGAGATATATAACTTCTCCGGATAAATATAAATCTTCGTTCTCAAATCTTAAATTAAGTTCTCCGCCAGGATAAAGAATATATCCGTTTGTTCCAATTCTGTTGGTTTTTGAGAGGTAGTTAAACATGCATAATGCACCAGATCCACATGCATCTGTCTCCCCAACTCCCCTTTCATATACTCGAGCTTTTACATATTCTTTATTTATAATTTCGTAAATTTCTAAATTAACTCCAGATGCAAAATTTTCATTATTATTTACTAACTGATATAAGTCTTCGAGCTCAAAGCTTTCAACATTATTCACTTCAACCATGAAATGTGGGTTACCTACAGTAGATACAATTCCTTTATGATTGTTTATTTCAATATGTTTTTCGTTGTATTCAGGAATAGGTGCCAACAACTCAACGGTATTATCATTTACGCTAACTTTTATATCAGATACCGGAGCAATAACCACAAACTCATTATTTGTAACAAATTGATTATCAAGAGAGTATTTAGCTACGCATCTTACACCGTTAACACATAATTCAGCTTTAGAGCCATCATTATTGAAGTAATGCATTTTCACTGTTAATTGATCGATTTGTTCAACAAATATAACTCCATCTACATCAAACTCTGAATCACTTACTAAAGCAATAATTTGAATATCAGATACAGGTCCGTCATATTCACCAACAAGAAAGTCATTACCGGTTCCAGACATATAAGCAAAGTTACTCATTTATGATTTCCATTATATCTTTGTATACATCATCTGGGTTTTCACTATTAATCATTTTTAATCGGTCTTCTTTTTTAAACCATGTAATTTGTTTTTTACCAAGTCTTTTTGTTTTTATATTAATATTTTCTTCTATATCTTCTGATAAATTTAATCCAATGGCTTGTAAAACAGTCTTTGATGGATAAGAAATTGAATTAATCTCATCAAGTAAGCCGTCAGCAATCATTTGTTTAGTTCTTTTCTCAATATTTTCTTTATAATTTGGGTGATTCCAAAATACTCCAACTGATCCATTAGGTAAATTTAATTGTGGAAATACATACTTTGCTTCATCAAGCATAAAATTTTCAATATTTCTCATTAGCCTTCTTTTGTTTAATTCAATATCTGGAATAGGAATATTGTTTAGATTATGAAATTTTATTAATTGATCATAATTCAACTGTTCTAATTCAGATCTTATTGTTGGATCTGTAGGTCTGAACTCGTATCTATCTATCATAGCTTTTATGTAAAGACCTGATCCGCCGACAGCTAAAATGTCTTCACTATAAGTTTTTTCAGGAATATCTTGATCTATTAAGTAATTCAAATAATCAATAATCGAGAAATTCTGATCAGGATCAGCAATATCAAGACCATAATATTTTACCTGCGCTTGCATAACATCTGTTGGTTTCGCTGTAAGGATGTCTAATCCTTTATATACTGCCATTGAATCCACAGATAAAATAGACATATTTTTCTCTAATGCAATCTTATGTGCTAAATTGCTTTTACCTGATGCAGTTATTCCAGTTAAAAAATATAACAATTATAAAAGTTCTGCCTTTAAATAAAATGGAGTTGTATCAACAATCTTTACATTGACAATATCACCAACTGAAATATTGTCTTTTGATATATGGGTTAACTGCCCCCCATCAATTCTTCCAGTGAATATTTCAGAATTTTTTTTAGAAGTTTTTTCAATTAATAGTTTTTGTTCAGTGTTTAGAAATCTTTTATATCTTTTTTCACTTATATCTGTTTGCAAATCTTTTAATCTTAAAAATCTATCATTTATAACATCATTACTTATAAATTCATCTTTCATATCATAAGCTAAAGTTCCAGGTCTGGGTGAGAACTTAAACATATAAACCAAATCAAATTTGGAATATTCAACTACGTCTAAAGTGTCTTGAAAATCTTTTTCAGTCTCTCCGGGAAATCCAACAATAATATCTGAAGTTAAAGATACATCTGGGATAATTTTCCTTATCATATCTACTTTTTCAATGAATCTCTCTTTGTTGTAGCCTCTATGCATTTTTGAGAGAATATTAGAACTACCACTTTGAAGGGGTACGTGAACTTGGTTGCAAACATTTTTTAATTTTTTAACACTTTCAATAGTTTCTGCCTTGAAATCTTTAGGATGTGGTGATGTAAATCTAATTCTTTCTAATCCTTTTATATCATTTAGTTGCTCTAATAGTTGTGAAAAGTATGGTCTTGCTTTTCCTTCAATTTTTAAATCTCTACCATATGAATTTACGTTTTGACCCAGTAACGTAATTTCTTTAACTCCTTCATCAACCAATTTTTTAGCTTCATTTACAATATCACTAGGCCTTCTACTTATCTCCTGTCCTCTCACTGATGGAACAATACAAAAAGTACAAGAATTGTTACATCCTATTTGAATTGTTACCCATGCTGAATACTCTGATTCACGTATTGAGGGTGCTTCTGTAGGAAGAGTTTCAATCTCATCAATTATTTCAGTTAAAGGGCCCCAATCTTCTGATCTATTTAATAAATCAACTACATTAGTTAAATTATGAGTACCAATAACTACATCTACCCATGGAGCTTTCTCTCTTACAAGTTCTTTATCTTTTTGTGCTGCACATCCACCAACAAGTAGTTTCCTGTTATCTTTTTGTGATTTCCATTGTTTTAGTTGTCCTAATGTACCATAAAGTTTGTCATCAGCGTTTTCCCTAATGGTGCAAGTATTTACAAAAAGTACATCGGCATATTCTTCAGATATAGCTTTTGACATACCATCTAACTCAAACATGCCAGAAATTCTTTCTGAATCATGTTCATTCATTTGACAACCAAAAGTTTTTACAAAATATTTCTTACCAACCCTTGAAGGGTTAATCTGTATTTTTGATTTTATTTCTACTAATTGGTCCACATGTAGAGTATAAAATTAAAATTTAATTAATTTTTAAATTTATTACTCGGAAGTAGTATCTTCTGTTTCTTCCTCTGAAATGTCTTCATTGGATTCAGATTCTATTAAACCTACAGCTTTATAAACATCGGTTTCTAATTGTAATGCAATATCTGCATTCTCTCTAAGAAAACGTTTTGAATTTTCTTTACCTTGTCCAAGTTGGACTTCATCATAAGTAAACCATGCTCCTGCTTTTCTTACTATTCCGTGATCTACGCCTACATCTAGTAAAGAGCCCTCTCTTGATATTCCTTGACCAAACATAATGTCAAATTGTGCTTCTTTGAATGGTGGAGCAACTTTGTTTTTTACAATTTTAGCTCTTACTCTATTACCAATCATCTCGGCACCAATTTTGAGAGTTTCAATCCTGCGAATATCAATACGAACTGAAGCATAAAACTTTAATGCCCTACCGCCGCTTGTTGTTTCAGGTGAACCCCACATTACTCCAATTTTTTCTCTAATTTGATTTATAAATATAACTGTTGTCTGTGTTTTATTTATTGATGAAGTTAATTTTCTCAAAGCTTGAGACATTAATCTTGCTTGTAATCCTACGTGTGATTGACCCATCTCACCATCAATTTCTGCTTGTGGTACAAGTGCTGCTACTGAATCAATAACAACTACATCAACTCCTTCAGAATCAATGAGCATATTTGCAATTTCTAAAGCTTGTTCACCAGTATCTGGTTGTGAGAC
>LUMP01001069.1_pt1 | contig 11588 bp, 13 predicted proteins | sample 729641 | NCBI WGS metagenome assembly LUMP01 (sample SAMN03860260, study PRJNA289734) | marine metagenome | biome: seawater column; feature: ocean; material: water; isolation source: Red Sea water column Station 12 - depth 47m | place: Saudi Arabia: Red Sea | collected 2011-10-15 | depth 47 m | reverse complement strand
CCTCAGAGTGTGATCCTGCTAGCCTATGATTTAATCAGACGCAAGCAATTAAAAATAAATTATTTTTTATTCGCTAATGGTAAGACTTTTTTCCAAGCAGAAGTTATATCGACTAATTCGCCTGATATTGGTGAAGTATCTCTCCAAATCACTCCAATACTACGTTTAGGCGATGGATTAGGAAACTGATCAATAATCACCCCTGAACTTAAAGTTTCTAATTTGCGTGCCATTTCCGGGATGAGAGTAACACCCAAACCTGCGGATACCATATGTACAAGGGTTGTGAAGGAGCTTGCATCAAATCTTTGACGACTAAATCTCTCAGTGACGCCACAAAAAGAGATTGCCTGGTCTCGAAAGCAATGTCCCTCTTCCAATAAAAGTAAATTATGATTAATTAGTTCCACTGGATCTGGAATTTTAACACCTTTTTGTTTTGCACTTCTCACAAGCAAAAAATTTTCATCAAATAAGTGGCTTTCATAGAAACCAGGCTTTGTCACCGGTAAAGCCAAAATTGAGCAATCAAGGTCACCTTCTCGCATTTCTAACAGTAAATTATAGTTTCAAAAATTAAATCGGGTATCAAATAAGGAGCAATCGTTGGAATAACCCCTACCCTTAGCCGCCCGATAGCACGCCTGTTTACTGTTCCTGACAGCGCTGTCAGATCGTCAAGCTTTTCCAAAACCTCAAGAGCTTTCTGATGAAACTCTAAACCTAATTCAGTCAATATTAGCTGATGGCCACCTCTCTCAATTAGTGGCGCCCCTACTTCACGCTCAAGTTCTTTTATCTGCATTGAAATGGCTGGTTGTGATATCGCGACAGCGTCTGCCGCTAAACCAAAACTTTTGAATTTTACCAAGGCAGCAAAGTACTTTAATTGTTTTAACGAAATATTTTTCATAATTTTTTCTTATAATAAATATAAGAAAATGTAAATTTATCTTATAATAAGAAAATGCTAAAAACTTATTGGATTAGCAAAAAATTCCTTAAAAAATATTATTGGAGAGTCAAATGGACGGAAATGACCATAGTAACATCACGATGTGCCCAGTTATGCATGCCAAAGCAGGGGTTCGTTCGAATAGCGATTGGTGGCCAAATCAACTAAATGTAAAAATATTGTACCAAAATTCTTCAAAATCTGACCCTATGAATCGGGACTTTAATTACTCTGAGGAATTTAAAAAACTTGATCTAAAGGCATTAAAGAAAGATCTTTATGCTTTAATGACTGACAGCCAAGATTGGTGGCCAGCTGACTATGGCCATTATGGTGGCTTTTTTATCAGAATGGCTTGGCACAGTGCAGGAACATATCGTACTGGAGATGGCAGAGGTGGCGCTGGCACGGGTATGCAACGTTTTGCACCCCTAAACAGTTGGCCTGATAACGGCAATTTGGATAAAGCACGAAGACTTCTCTGGCCGATTAAACAAAAATATGGAAACAAAATATCCTGGGCTGATCTTATGATTTTAGCAGGTAACTGCGCCATGGAGTCTATGGGTTTTAAAACCTTTGGTTTTGCAGGAGGTCGTGCTGACGTTTGGGAACCTGAAGAAGACGTTTATTGGGGCACTGAGACCGAGTGGCTCGGAGATAATAGATACACCGGCGATCGTGAGTTAGAAAATCCATTAGCAGCCGTACAAATGGGCCTAATCTATGTAAATCCAGAAGGTCCAAATGGAAATCCTGATCCTGTTGCTTCAGGTCGGGATATACGTGAAACCTTTGCCAGAATGGCAATGAACGATGAAGAAACTGTTGCTTTAGTTGCAGGTGGGCACACTTTTGGTAAAGCACATGGTGCTGGCGACCCTGACCTCGTTGGCCCTGAACCTGAAGGTTCAAGCATTCAAGATATGGGGTTTGGCTGGATCAATAAATTTAAATCGGGGAAAGGCGTTGACACAACTACCAGTGGCATTGAAGGCCCCTGGACATCAAACCCTACTCAATGGGATATGGGTTATTTTGATGTCTTGTTTGGATATGACTGGAAACTTACTAAAAGCCCAGCTGGCGCAAATATTTGGCATGCCGTTGATTTGGCAGAGTCAGATCATGCACCCGAAGTTGATGGTTCAGGCAAGAAGGTTCCAGTAATGATGACTACTGCTGATATGGCCATGCGTATGGATCCAGCTTACGAAAAAATATCTCGTAGGTTTCATTCAAATCCAGATGAGTTTGCTGACGCATTCGCGCGCGCTTGGTTTAAGCTTACCCATAGGGACATGGGTCCTAAGGTGCGGTATTTGGGAGAAGAAGTTCCAAATGAAGATTTAATTTGGCAAGACCCAATACCGGCAATTGATCATGATCTGATTAACAAAACAGATGAAGAAAATTTAAAATCTGAGATTTTAAATTCTGGTCTTTCAATTGCTGAATGTATTCAAACAGCATGGGCTTCCGCATCTACATATCGTGGGTCAGATATGCGGGGTGGCGCAAACGGAGCCAGAATTGCTCTTTCTCCTCAAAAAGATTGGGATGTGAATCAACCAAAGCAACTTGAAAAGGTTCTCGATATTCTTCAATCAATCAAATCTCAATTCAACGAGAAATCAGGCAAAACAAAAATCTCTCTTGCTGATTTAATAGTTTTAGCGGGTAATGCTGGAATTGAAGCGGCTGCAAAGGCAGCAGGTCACTCCATAACAGTGCCTTTTACGGCTGGGAGAATGGATGCATCACAGGAACAAACTGACATTGAGTCCTTTGATGTGCTTGAGCCAATTGCCGATGGTTTCAGAAATTATCAGAAGAAACAGTATTCATTATCAGCAGAAGAGCTTTTGATTGACAAAGCCCATTTACTAACGCTGACAGCTCCGGAAATGACAGCACTTCTTGGCGGTTTGCGTGTGGTTGGAGCAAATCATAATGGGTCTTCATTGGGGGTTTTAACAAACCGTCCCGGTCAACTTACCAATGATTTTTTCGTGAATCTGTTGGATATGCGCTACTCATGGAAGGCAACCAACACTGAAGAAACTGAGTTTGAAGGCACAGACCGTGAAACGAACGAAGCTGTTTGGACTGCGAGCAGAGTAGATTTAGCCTTTGGCTCTAATTCTCAGCTACGTGCATTAGCAGAAGTCTATGCTCAGTCAGACAATGAAGAAAAGTTCATTAATGATTTTGTAAACTCATGGACAAAAATAATGAATGCAGATCGCTTTGATATTAATTAAAAAGGCTTTCTTAGCTAAATTAAGAACTTACTATGCTGGGCACCATAGTTCCCAGCATAGTAGCTACCATCTTCTCTTTTTCGTCCTTTATTGAATAAATATCAGACTTTACGACAATAAGTCTTTTTCCTGTTTTTAAAACTGACCCAACAGCTTTAAGAATTTTTCCATCAGCCGGGGATAACAAATGGATTTTCATTTCAGAGGTTAAAACTTCTTGATGTTCCCCCATCTTGGTAAGCGCTGCATAACCAGCGGCACTATCGCCAATTGAAAAAGTAACCCCAGCATGCCCAAAGCCATGTTGTTGCATCATATTTTGTTTCAACTTTACAGATATAATAACTTTTCCATCATCAACTAAATCAAGCTGAGCTCCTATAGTTTTCATAAATGATTGATTTTTAAAGCTTTGAGTAATCTTAGAGAAAGTTTCCATAAATTTACCTTTTATCAATAAAAAAAGAGCGCTTCGCACTGCTCAACGCTCATTTTTTTAAATTCTTTAAGTGCCAGTTATCAACGGCACTAAAACAAACTTATAGTTTGTTTGAAGATGCTTCTGGTGAAACCATTGTTGAGGATGTTCCAGGCGCGTCACACGCTGCTAGAAAACCTAATAAGCCCATTAAAATTACAATTTTTTTCATATCAGTTTAATCCCTTTAGATATAAAGTTAGTAAGATAAGATTTAGTCAGCTGCCTCTCCAGATGCAAACCAATCCATCGGATTTAAATTATATTCGCCTAAGGTAGAACATCCCGAAAGGAAAGTCACTAATAAAAGACTTGCTAACAACGTTTTCATAAACATCTCCTTTTTACGACAACATCAAAAAAAGTCAGACATAAGTCAATAACTTTAATCTCAAATTCGGGTTAAAAATAAAAAAAGTTTCAATTTTAAGATTTTTGTACTGTAAATTATTATTTGCGAAGGAAATTAACCCGCCCCCGAAGCAGTCTAAGTAAGTAACAGTTACAATTATAATCATATAATTAGACGTGAAAATAAAAATACTGTAACATACTATTAAAATACAGGGCTAGAAGCAGATATGAAACTTTCCATCCATGGTTGTCGAGGCTCAATCGCCAGTTCTTCCCCATCTACCCAAAAGTATGGAGGACATACTTCTTGCTTTGAGCTTACTTGCGAAAACCATCAAATTATCTTCGATGCTGGCTCTGGTTTCCAGAATGTCAATTTTTCTAAATCACACACTTCATATGTGATATTGAGCCATTTTCATCACGATCATATACAAGGTTTGTATACAAGGTTTGCCATTTAACCCACAAATTTTCGACCCAAATAATGAAATTGTGATTGCAAGTGATCTACACGATCACAAAACTGTGAAAAAAAATATCCAAACCTATTTTTCACCTCCGTATTTCCCTATCGATATTGTGTCAGCCCTACCTAATATAAAATTCGCCCCCTTCGATGCTGTCAAAGAAAAACTAAACGAGTTCTATAGTTTAAATTCAATAGCGCTTAATCACCCAGGAGGCAGTGTAGGTTACAAACTAACTCAAAAAAATAAATCTTTAATTTATTTGTGTGATAATGAATTTGAAGACGATCAGAGAGAAACTCTGACAGCATTTGCAGAGAAAGCAGATGTATTAATTTGGGATGGAATGTTTACTGAAAAAGAATTGGTGGACAGAAAAGGCTGGGGCCATTCATCTATTGAACAAGCTACTAAGTTTAATGAAGAAGCTAATTGTAAAAAAGTTCTCATCTCTCATCATGCTCCAGGTAGAAGCGATCAAGATCTTGACCGTATATCTACCAGCTTACCTGAATTATTCGTAGTCGCGTCTGATAGATTAGAAATTAAGGTGTGATATGAAAAAGATGGAACTAAATGCAGGAAACACAATTTTTAAAAAAGGCGATCCTGCTGATGGACTTTATATTGTGGGTAAGGGCTCAGTCGGAATTTACTTTCCAACCAACCATACAATGGAAAAACCAGACATTGTCTTAAAAGCAAATGATATACTTGGTGAGATGGGAGTAATTGATACAGCCCCAAGAATGGCTACGGCTAAAGCCCTTGAACCTAGCGTGATCATTTTTGTATCGACCAAAGAGTTCGAAAAAAAACTAGAAGGTTCTGATATGATTGTACGTGGGGTTATGGCGATCCTATCTGAACGTCTAAGGGATCTTCAGAAAAGACGGTAAGGGCTTCAGCTACTATGGAAATTGAAAAAATTCTAGAGTCTGATTTTTTGACTCGCATCAGCTTTTTTAATTTCGAAAATGCCATAACCGCAGCATTCTATACTGATGAAAATCTTAATTTAGTAAACGCCAACACGAATTTTGAGAATTTGTTTAAAAAAGGTATCGAAATTAAATCTCAAAACCTTTTAACTTTGTTAGCAAATTGAACGGCGAGCTACGTTATTTTTCATTACTTTCGACAAAAACTAAAAGTCCATTCACAAAAATTTTAAACGGTATCCAAGGCCAGTTAATTGATCGGACTGCTGAGACAATTTTAAAACAAGAAAATGAGAAATTAATTAGCTTAAATCAGGAAGCCTATGACAGCCTTAAAGACAAAAACGCAAAGCTTGAAAAAATTTCGAATAGGCTGGCAAAGTATTTATCACCCCAAATTTATAAAAATATTTTTGAGTCGGATTCTGAACACACAAACGAATATAAGAGGAAAAAGCTCACTGTATTCTTTTCAGATATAAAAGGTTTTACAGACCTTTCAGACTCACTTGACCCAGATCTTCTTGCAGAACTTGTCAATGATTACTTGTCAGAAATGACCGATATTGCCCTTAAACATGGTGGTACTATTGATAAATTTATTGGCGATGCAATCTTAGTTTTTTTTGGCGATCCTGAAAGCGACGGATTGAAAAAAGATGCATCAAAATGCCTTAGCATGGCAATTGCTATGCAAAATAAGGTAGCTGAATTAGATAAGAGTTGGAGAGAAGATCACGGCATTGCAGAAGGCTTAAAGGTAAGAATAGGGATTTCAACTGGCTACTGTACAGTAGGAAATTTTGGTTCGGTTCAACGTGTAGATTATACAGTGTTAGGCAGTACCGTAAATTTAGCTTCTCGTTTAGAGTCAATTTGCCAACCCAAAAAAATATTAGTCGCACCTGAAACAAAAGTTCTCTTAGAAAAAGATTTTAAATTCGAGGCTCAAGAAGCTGTGAGTTTAAAAGGATTTAATCAACCTGTGGTTCCGTATCAGTATTTAGACCTGAAAGAAACTACATCACCAGAAATACTTAAGGGCGATGTGGTGGATATTATTCTTAAACAACCCAAAGACATAGAGAGCATACTACACGAGTTAAAATCGCTTCAGAAGGATTATGAGGACAAATTAACAAAAACTAGATCTAGCAAGAATAAGAAAAAAATAGGAATGTCAGATGCTCCAAAAGAGTTATGCGACCTTATACTGGAGCAGGGTGGAAAATTACAGGGAAACAGGTTACTTTATCCGACTAATTTGATCGAAAATACAATAAAGAGGCATCAAAGAGTTATACTTTTAGCCGGACAAACTGCAGATAACGATCTTCAGGTTGGGGGAAATTATGTTTATGCAGGAACAGGCGGAGCTGCTCCAAATCTACAAAACCACAAAACAAAACAGTATGTCCCATCCAAACTAAAAGATCTTTACGACGCCGCAAGATTGGCCGACAAGCTACCCAATATTAGTTTTTTTTCTAGGTCTTTGGTTGCCGGTGATATTGAAAATCCTCTAGATTTTGATCTATCCACTGCGGCGGCGAGCTTAGCAGGCACTTCTAAGCATGTCATGGTTCAAGCTGCCCATTTCACTCACGTAAAAGCAATAGCAGAATTATGTTATCAAATAGCGGGAGGGGAAGAGAATTTCAGAAAAAGACCTTTTCTGTCTTTGCACATTAATCATGCGGTGCCGCCTTTAAGATTTGATCCAGAAAATGTAAAGGTTTTGATTAAAGCTGTTAAGCTAGGTATACCCGTTCACTGTAATGTTTTTGGCCAACTTGGAGCTTCTAGCCCAGTAACAATAGCTGGATCCGTTTCACAAACGATAGCGGAGACTCTGGCAGGTCTAGTTTTAGTTAACATACTTGACCCAAAGGCATCTAGCATTGCTGGGCCAAGGCCAATGATAACAGATTTAAGAACAGGTGGTATGGCTGGCGGCGCTCCAGAACAAATAATGGCAACCGGAGTTGCAGTTCAAGTTTTACGATACTGGGAAATACCATGTTCTGTCATCGCGGGGGCCACTGATAGTAAATTAATTGACTTCCAGTCGGGTTATGAGAAAGCACTCACAATTAATAGTGCAGCACAAACTGGTGCTAATTTGATAACTCAAGCAGCAGGTTCTCAAGCCAGTTTAATGGGAATTAATTATGGCGCTATGGTTGCTGATAACGAGCTTATTGGTGCTATATTTAGGTCAAACATTATACCCGAAGTAAGCGATGAAACCTTAATGCATGAAAGCATAAGAGAAGTAGTAAATAATGAAGGCCATTATTTAGGACATCCTGAAACTTATGCTCGAATGAAAAGTGATTTCTATTATCCAGAAATTGCAGAGAGAAAATCATTAGAGGAATGGGCAGATAGTGACCAACTAGACATGGGGCAAAGAGCTGATTATCAGGCGTCAAAAATATTAAAAGAATACTGGCCAAATCACTTATCTAGAGAAATAGCAGACTATCTAAGCAATCGATTTCCACTCGACTTAAACAGGTCTAATAAATGAAAATTGCCATTATTGGAACAGGTGCTATGGGTTCAATCTACGCTGCGCGATTTGCCAAAGCTGGGTATGAAGTGATTGCTGTTGATATTTGGCAAGAACATGTCGACCAAATAAATAAAGATGGTTTAGTTGTTGAAGGCCCTGACGGGCGGATAACTGCAAAAAATGTAAAAGCATGTACAAATTTTTTAAATCTGAAAGGTTGCGATTTCTATGTTATTGCGACCAAAGCGTTAGATTTAGAAAAAAGCATTGAGCATCTTAAAGACCAAGTAGAATTAAACTCACCTATAATTACAATTCAAAATGGATTGGGTTCTGGCGATATAATTTTAAAACATATGCCTAAAAATCATGTTATTTTAGGTGTCGCAGAAGGTTTTGGAGCAAGCATAAAGGGTCCTGGACGAATTGTTCACACAGCGAATAAACAAATAAGATTGGGTTCAATTTCGAAAAGATCAAATAAAAGTGAACTCCAAGACATAGTTTCAGTTTGGCGTTCCGGAGGGTTAAAAACTGAAATATATGAGAACATTGAGCAATTAATTTGGGAGAAATTGCTATGCAATGTGACCCTATCTGGTCCATGTTCAATTTTTGGTTGTAATGTCAAAGAGTTAAAAAATAATAAAGAATATTGGGCATTTGCTTTGAACTGTATGAAAGAGGCTTACTCAGTAGGATTAGCGAAAGGTATACCATTTTCTTTTTCAGACCCCATTGCTTACGTAAGCGATTTTGCAGAAAGAGTTGGCTCAGCCAAACCATCGATGCTTCAAGATTTTGAGGCAAAAAAAAGAACCGAGATAAATTTTATAAATGGTGCAATTCCACTTCTTGCAGCAGAGCTAAAAATAACAACCCCATTTAATGACTATGTCTGTAAAATTATTCATCAAGCTGAAATATCAACAGAGCACTCCTAAATGAATTTACTTTATTATCTAACTAAAAACATTAGTCTATTGGCATGAAAGCGGATATTCAAAATTTAGATGGTATTGTCGACCAAAGCCTGAAAGTAGCTTCCCGTGTTATTGCAGTTGTCGCCTTTCCAGCCGTTTTATTTGCAGCTTACAGAAATTTAGCTATATACTCACTGGTAATAATTTTTCTTTTACTTTTTATAGTCACTGGTTTGAGAAATAGCTCAATAATTTTCGTTGATGTTTTTCTGGTATTAGCCTGTGGGCTCATGGCATTTAAATTTACTGGTTTTATGGTACTTTCTACCGGTATAATTGTAACGGGATTTTTATTATTTCTAGTTCCAGAAACCTTTCTCCCTGATGGTGAAATTTATTCAAATTTAATGGGACTGCACATTTCTTGCTTATTGTTAACGTGCGTACTGATATTTGCTATTCGTAATGTAGTTGAGCAATATCAACAATTTTACCTTAAGGAAATCGAACAAAACAGATCACTTATTGAAAAGAATAAATCATCCTATGATCTTGTTGCTGAGGCTCAAGAAAGTTCTGAGGCTGAAAAAGTAAAGCTAAAATTAGCAGCATTTAGCCTAGCCTCACAAATGAACCTTACTAAAAATCTATTAGAAAAAACTGACAAAAAGAAGAACCGCGCGCAAGTTGAGTATATCCGAGATAGAGTCCATGACGTTTCATTTAACTTGTCAAAAATAAGTGAAACAGGGAATTATCTTTCCAATGATGTAGCGACCCTCACCCTTCAAGAATTAAGTCACATCTTAGAGCAATTCATGCATGCTTATGAATTTTTTTCCAACGATAAATCTATGAAAGTTGCAGTAGAAACAAATTCAAAATCTGAATTTGAATATGGGATCCCTTTGAGTTCCCTTAAGGTGATGCTTCACCACTTAATCTCTCACTGCCAGGATATACATGAGCCCAAAGAAATCAAATGTGAAATTGGCGAGGGAAGACAGTCACAAACAATGAAAGAAGTGCAATTAAAAATATCAATAGCTGGAACAAAAAATTTAGAAGATTTGAACTTAGCACGCTTTAACAAAGTTATGGAAAGCAAATTGAACTTTGAAACTGGCTCAGCTCACACAAACGTCATGAAAGCTGTATTAAGCAGCTTACCAGGAACCATAAAAGCTACGCTGCTAGGAAATAAAATTAGGCTCGATTTGGCATTTTGGGTTGAACAAACATCTACAACTTAATAGCAATTTCCTTTGCAAAAATAAATTTTTCAAAACAAATTAAAATTATGCTACGCTTTTTTCAGCTCTAAGGGGAGATTAGCTATGCAACAAAAAATGATGCTTTTCACACCAGCCGTAGGTGTTATTTATGGTCTTTGGTTTTTTTTAGCACCAAATTCTTACTGGTCGTTAATGACTGTTCCCGCAGATTTAATTACTGATATTGCCAGTGTTCAACTTCAAAATACAGGGCTTGCCTTACTTGTTATAGCCTATGTGTTGATAGCAACGCGTAAGTATATTACAAACGACAACGTTCCCGAGTTTATGATGATCCATACAGTCGGATGGGCTATATTCGCTGTTGGAGGGCTATATCTAACAGTAAGCAGTGGGGATCCAATTGGAAATAACCCATTTTTCTATCAAGCTTTGATATTCTTAATCATTGCCGTTGGGTTTTATGCCAAACGTAATTAGCAATTATAGTTATTTAAAGGATCCATGATCAATGGATCCTTTAATATAGACTATTAATAAATTGCAGTTAATTGAACTAATGCAATTACGATAAATATAGCTGCAAATATCAGCTTAAGTATCGGAAATGGAATTCCAGACATAGTAGTCCCATAATTTGTAGCCTTCATATCTTTATCCATATCGGCCACAAGATGAGTCATATTTGTTAGCAACCTAATAATTCCAAACGCTCCCAGAAGCGCAGGACCTATCACAGACGCCGCAACAACATTTTCTTTGCCAGAGATGTCAGCAAAGACAATCACAGACATTGTTGTCAATTGACTGATAGTTGTTAGTGTCGTCACAATCATAAAATAATAAAAAGTACTTGTTTGAATACTTGCTCTTAAATTTTGATCCATAGTTTTTCCTCACTGTTGATGTATTTAAGCGTAAGCATTTTCGAAAGCATGGCATAGAATAATTTCATAAAACGTAAGGTTATAAATTTAGAAATTTATAATCACTACTATATGCACAAAACTTAAGCATCTTAACTTTGGCTTTTTGGTGACGCAAGGTACTGTTTTGAACGGGTAGCACTTTTGATAACCTTCATAAAAAAAGGAGTTTGCTATGCACAAATTAATCTTATTTTACAGCCTGTTTTTTGTTGTTATAGCTTCGTTGGCTCACGCTGGCGGTGATGAAGAGGACCAACTTTTAAATACAAATGCGTGTGTTAACTGCGATCTCAGTAATGCCTGGTTGGAAGAGGCCAAGCTACGTAAAGCAGATTTTAGTGGATCCAATCTTTACCGTGCAAATTTAGAATATGCAGATTTAAGAGGCGCTAACTTTACTGGTGCAGATTTAAGTAACGCGAGACTTCGGGGTGCTAACTTAACAAATGCAATTCTAGACGATGCAATTTTGCGCTATACGAACTTAGGGGATGCAAATTTAAGTGGAGCAAGCTTAAAAG
>LUMP01000143.1_pt1 | contig 11598 bp, 12 predicted proteins | sample 729641 | NCBI WGS metagenome assembly LUMP01 (sample SAMN03860260, study PRJNA289734) | marine metagenome | biome: seawater column; feature: ocean; material: water; isolation source: Red Sea water column Station 12 - depth 47m | place: Saudi Arabia: Red Sea | collected 2011-10-15 | depth 47 m | reverse complement strand
TGGAAAGTTTTCTGATGCTTTATTTACCTCTTCAGGTATATCTCTATTAATATGCACACCTGCTGATAGAAAGTAGGGTAAGACGGTAACATGCTTTGCCCCCTTTTCATGGCATTGCTTTATAGCCTCTGGGATAGAAGGTGAGGCAAACTCAAGAAAAGCTGGCATAACTTGATCAAACTGACTTGAATCAAATTTGAGCATTTTTTTTGACAAGGATTCAACTTCCAAGTTTGACTCTTCTCTTCTGCTTCCGTGGGCAACCAGTAGTAAAATATTCATATCAGATGTGATGGTAGCTTAAATTGAAATACTTGACTATTTTATAGGGTATCTTATCTCGTTGAAAAAATATATTAGAGGCAAACCTTTGTATCAATGTTCGTCCATACATGAATCGGCAGGTCAACCTAAAATTGGAGTTCTTTTATCCAACTTAGGTACGCCTGATGCGCCAACAAAAAAGGCTGTAAAACCCTATTTGAGGCAATTTCTATCAGACACGAGGGTGATAGAGCCACCACCACCAAGATGGATCTGGAAAATCATCCTGAATGCAGTTATTCTCAATTTGAGACCCAGAAAGTCTGCAAAAGCATACCAAACGGTTTGGAATACTCATGGTGAGGGCTCACCACTATTGTCGATAGCAAAAAGTCAGAAATTAGCTATTATTTCTGAATTAGAAAAAAATGCTCCAGGGAAATATGAGGTTGCACTCGGCATGTGCTATGGAAACCCTTCTATGAAGAGTGCATTAACTGAGCTAGAGGAGAAGGGGTGTAAAAAAATTGTTATTCTTCCTCTATATCCTCAGTATGCAGCGTCTTCTACAGGCTCTGTTTTTGATGCAGTGGCTAAAGAGTTATTGACCTGGAGAAATGTTCCAGACCTCAGATTTATTAGTAACTATTGTGAAGAAGAGGCATATATTGATGCTCTTGCAAACAGCGTTAAAGAATACCAAAAATTACACGGCAAGCCTGACTTCTTGCTGATGTCTTATCACGGTATTCCTAAGAGGTATTTTGACAAGGGAGATAACTATCCTTGTCAATGCTGCAGAACAACATATCGCCTGGCTCAAAAATTAGATTTGAAACCTAACGAGTATCAAATGTCCTTTCAATCCAGGCTTGGGGTGGCTGAATGGATGAAAGAGTATACAGATCAAACACTAAAATCGTTGCCAAATAAAGGCATAAAAAATGTGCAAGTGATTTGCCCGGGTTTTTCAGCAGACTGTTTGGAGACGATTGAGGAAATTAGTGAGGAGAATAAGGAGTACTTTTTAGAGTCTGGTGGTGAGGAGTTTGGTTATATTCCTGCACTGAATGCAAGGTCAGATCATATTGAATTTTTGACGCAGCTGTTAATTGATAATACTGCTGACTGGAATAAATAAAATGAAAGTTGTAATTCTTGGCGGTTCTGGCTTAATAGGAAGGGCACTTCAAAAAAGTTTCTCAAAGTCAACCCAAGTTCATTGCTTCAATAGAGAGGCATTTCAATCGCTAGAGCACTTAACTTCAATAATTGATGGAAGTGATTTTGTGATCCAGCTTTCAGGTTCAACCATTTCAAAAAGATGGTCAAAAAAGATTATTGAAGAGATGTGGCAGAGTCGAGTAGATACCAATCAAATGCTCTCTAAAGCAGTTCAGTCAATGAGCATTAAGCCTAAAGTGATATGTGCATCAGGTATCAGCTATTATGAAGAATCTAGCTGCGATAAGCCAATGACTGAAGATGATCCTAAAGGCAATGGCTATCTTACCGACTTAAATATTGCTATAGAGGATGCAGCAAAATCGATATCGGATGACGTCATCATCCTCAGGTTTGGTGTTGTACTCTCGAGAGATGGTGGCGCACTTCAAAAACTTTATTGGCCCTATTTTTTTGGCGTAGGTGGACCAATTATGTCAGGTGATCAATGTTTTTCTTGGATTCATATTAAAGACCTCGTCAAAGCAATTCATTTTCTAATGGAAAAGCCCCAAAGCAAAGGAGTGTTCAATGTCACATCTCCAGAGCCAGTCCCTCAAAAAGTTTTTGGAAAGGCTCTTGCTGCTGCATTAAAGAGACCTTTTTTGATTCCAGTTTGGGAGTGGCAGTTAAAAATTCTTCTCGGTAAAGGTTCACAAGTTTTAACCCTGAGTGCATCTGTTATTCCTAAGAGGTTATTGGATGATGGTTTTGTTTTTGATTACCCTGATGTTGATAGTGCAATGAAAGAGTTGATTGGGTGAAAAACATAATCCTATGGTAAAATATTCTTAAGTTTTATTCTGTTACATCGTTCTTTTAGACTTTCCATTCAGGAAAGTTTTTTTTATTTATTTTGGAGAAAATATGAAAGTTAGTAAGGATAAAGTTGTTTCAATGCACTACACTCTTAAAAATGATGCTGGTGATGTCATCGATTCTTCTGAAGGCAAAGAGCCTTTAGATTTCCTTCAAGGGCATGGCAACATTATCCCTGGCTTAGAGTCAGCTCTTGAGGGGGCAAGCAAAGGCGATAAGATGGATGTTTCTGTTGAACCTGAAGAGGGTTATGGGCTGAGAATGCAGGATGCAATTCAGGAAATCCCTAGGTCTGCACTTCAAGGCATTGACGAGGTGACCGTTGGAATGCAATTGCAGTCACAAGATCAAGATGGCAATGCATTCATTGTGACTGTGACAAAGCAGGACGAAGAGAAAATTACTGTTGATGCCAACCATCCATTGGCGGGTGAAACTCTTCATTTTTCAGTCAGTATTGAAGATATAAGAGACGCTGAAGCAGAAGAGCTCTCCCATGGCCATGTCCACTCTCCAGGTGGCCACTCTCACTAAAAGTTCATATGAATTGCGGATAAGTGGCTACTTTAATGACTTGTCCGCTATGCTTATCTAAAAATTGTTCTGACTTTCATAAAGACAAGTTTCGAGAGTATCTCCAGTGCAGCAATTGTGAATTTGTTTTTGTACCGACTCAATACCACTTATCAGATTCTGATGAAAAAGAAAGGTACGATACTCATAACAATAACCCTAAAGACCCTCGTTATCGAAAATTCTTAAGTCAACTGACTCAGCCTTTGAGTGATTTATTATCATACGGCTCTCACGGTCTTGATTTTGGATGTGGACCAGGGCCAACACTCTCTTTGATGCTTGAAGAGGAGGGACACCAAGTTGATTTATACGATAAATATTATGTTAAAGATCAATCTGTATTTAATAAAGAATTCGATTTTATAACGCTCACTGAAGTTATAGAGCACCTATCTGATCCTCTATTTGAGCTAGAAAGACTGACTTCAATTCTCAAGCCTGGAGGAATTATTGCAATAATGACGCAAACTTTGTCTCGAGACATTGATTTTGAGGCATGGTATTACAAAAATGATCCATCGCATATTGGCTTTTATAATCAAAAATCATTACAGATTTTGGCAGATCATTTGAGGCTTAAGATGTCTCATTACTCAGATCGAGTTATTTTTTTTAAAAAATAATCAAGAGAGTATGTTGAGATAACTATGATAACGATTGATATTAATTTCCCCTTTTTCTAGTGCATCTTTAACCGCGCAGTTTGGCTCACTAATGTGATTGCAGTCTCTGAATCGACACTCGTCAGATAAAGCTTTGAATTCTTTAAATCCATTTCTTATCTCAGTTTCTGTTAGATTCTCTAGTTGAAACTCCCTGACTCCGGGTGAATCAATCAAGTCTCCACCAGTCGGAATATGATAAAGCGTGGTGTTGGTTGTTGTGTGCTTACCAAGCTTGCTTTTGTTTGATATTTCGTTGACTCGAAGTTTTAAATCAGGAATAAGAGAGTTAATCAGTGAGGATTTGCCAACGCCAGATTGACCCAAAAAAATATGAGATTTACTAATTAACTGATTTTTAAATATTTCAATATTTATTTTACTTTTAACGCTTAAGAAGTGAACATCATAACCAAGGGATTGGTAATGAATAAAATCATCCAAGAATTCATTGCCATTGTTTGCGAGCTCAATTTTATTGACAATGATTCCAATCGAAAGATTTAAATTTTCGGCCATAATGAGATACCGATCAATCAGTTCAAACTCATAGTGTGGTTCTAAAGCGACCACAAGCCATAGTTGGTCAATATTGGCTGCGATTAATTTGTCTTGTCTTTTTAGCTCATTATTGCGAGGATAAATTGCAGTAACAATCGCCTCATCATTTTTTGTTCTTTGAAAAAGAACCCTGTCACCAGCAACTGAGAAACCAATATTTTGTCGACTTACTGACTGAAAGACTTTTCCGTTTTCATCCTCAACGAGCTGACGTTGACCGTATCGTGTGATGACTTTGCCTTGGAGCTCTTTGTCATTTTCATCTATTTGAGATTCAACCTTTGAAGCTGCTTTATCGGCGCGCGCAATCTTTTCAGATTGAACTTTATCTATGCGCCATTTCTGTCTTCTAGTTAACGGCACTAGGCATTAATTTATTGTAATCTTTCAATTCGAAGCACCGCGCTTGGATGAGAGTCATGAAAGGCAGAATAATATTTATCCGGAGAAAGTGATGAAGAGTTCTCCTTGTAGAGCTTAATGAGTGATGAAATTAGATCTTTTGCATCTGTATGACTGGCTGCAAAAGCGTCAGCCTGAAATTCATGTTTTCTGGAAATAAGATTGCTAATTGGCGTAATAAAAAAACTAAAGACAGGAAGTGTCAGGCTAAATAAAACGAGCGCTGCATGTGAGGATGGTTCAGACACTCCAAGACCATTATAAAACCAAGTTTGATTAATCAGGTATCCCAAAAGAGCAAGACTGGCGAAACTAAAAACAAATGAACTAATCATTCTTTTACGGGTATGTTTATGGTGAAAATGGCCAAGCTCATGAGCCAATATAGCCTCAATCTCTTTATCTTCCATTCCCTTAAGAAGTGTATCAAAGAATACAATCCTTTTGTTTTTGCCAATTCCGGTGAAATAAGCATTGCCATGGGAGGATCTTTTTGATCCATCCATGACGAAGATACCGTCACTACCAAACCCAGTTCTCTCCAATAAGTTAGTTATTCTGGCTTTAAGAGTTTCGTTATCAAGAGGATTGAATTTATTAAAAATTGGTGCAATAAAAGAGGGGTAAATCCACATCATGATTAAAGAGAAAAGACTAATAATAACCCAAACATAAATCCACCAATAGGTACCAATGGTCTCAAAATTCATTAAATATAAAATCACGTAAATTAAGGGCAATACAAGAACTAGAGATAAAATTAACTCTTTAATCAAATCAGCAGCGAAAGTACCCACAGTCATCCGATTAAAGCCAAACTTTTGTTCAAGAACAAAGTTTCTGTAAATACTGAAAGGAAGGTCTATAAAGCTTGCAATAAGCATAATGCTCAGGATAAAAAAAGTACCCATCAAAACAGGATCTGAAACTCTCTCTGACCAAAAGCCATCAATCCAATTCATTGCGCCTCCAAGAGTCCACAGTAATAGAACAATCGTTGAAAAGATAATTTCAAAATGATTAAGACGGAGCTTGGCCTTGGTGTAATTTCCAGCTTTCTGATGATCTTCAATTTTGATTGTTTCGTTAAAGCCTTCGGGCACTTCATTAAAAGATTTATTGATGGCTTTATCTTGCCTAAAATTGAGCCAGAGCAGGGTTAGAACTGAGCTCAATATAGCGAATAAAAATATAAATGTAAAAAAATTAAATTCCATTCTTAATAATATTTTCGTCTTAAATTGATATCAAATTATACCTAGCCAATTTCCAGATATTTATTATTGAAAAGTTGAAATATCGGTCAATTTCGTGGTCTACGATGAAAAAATAGATATTGGATGACTAAATAGATGAGATGGGTATAATTTCGACATTAATGTTTAATTTAGATTAAGTTTTATGATGACAATGGAAGATAGAGATGGTTTCATCTGGATGGATGGAGAATGGCTTGATTGGAGAGAAGCTAAGGTTCATGTTTTGACTCATACATTGCACTATGGAATGGGTGCATTTGAGGGTGTAAGGGCCTATGAAACCGATGATGGTCCAGCTATTTTTAAGCTTGAGGAACATACTGAAAGGTTATTTAATTCTGCCAGAATTCTTGGAATGGAAATACCTTATGATGCTGAAACGCTCAATCAGGCTCAGCGAGAGGTTATCACTAAAAATAATCTTAAATCAGCCTACATCAGACCCATGTGTTTTTATGGATCTGAAGGTATGGGGCTCAGGGCTGATAATCTTAAAGTCCATATGATTATAGCTGCCTGGGAATGGGGGGCTTATCTAGGTGAGGATAATATGAAGCATGGCATCAGAATTAGAACTTCTTCATTTATTAGGCATGCCTCACACCCAACTCTTAGCGGCGCAAAAACAAATGGAAACTATTTCAACTCTATGATGGCTCTCAAAGAGGCATTGGATCATGGCTTTGACGAAGCCTTAATGCTTGATATTGAAGGATTTGTATCTGAGGGTAGTGGTGAGAATATATTTGTCATCAAGGATGAGGTTATCTATACTCCAAATCTGACATCGGCGCTCCCTGGAATCACTAGAAGTACAATTGTTACCTTGGCCAAATCTTTGGGCTATGAGATTGTAGAAAAGAAGCTCTCATGCGACGAAATATATGCCTCAGATGAAGCCTTTTTTACTGGAACTGCTGCTGAGGTTACGCCAATTAGAGATCTGGATGGAAATCAAATTGGAAACGGTTCTCGTGGACCAATAACCGAAAAACTGCAGTCCCTCTACTTTGATTGCGTGCACGGCAGGAATGCTGATTATCTTCATTGGATTAATAGCGGTAAGTGCCAGTGAATCCATTAAGCACAAATCAGTCGGATATTACTCTAATTTCTAAAACAGATTTGCCTGCTCATTGTCCTCCTAAAGATTCTTCAAAATGGAATATGCACCCTAAAGTTTTTTTGCCATTTGACAAATATGGTAACGCAAGCTGTCCATACTGTGGCGCACTCTACAAGCTCATTGATTGATTTGTAAAAAATGCAAGAAAAACTCAACAATATTGTCTTGATTGGTCCAATGGGATCCGGAAAGACAACGGTTGGGAGGCGCCTTGCTGAAAGCTTAAAAATTGAATTTTTTGATGCAGACCACGAAATCATTGATAAGACGGGCGTCAGCATTGATCATATTTTTGACGTTGAGGGGGAAGAGGGCTTCAGAAAAAGAGAATCAAGTGTTTTGCAGGAGCTTTGTAATAAACCTAATATTGTTCTTGCAACTGGAGGAGGGGCGGTTATATCTGAGGAAAACAGGTTGCTAATTAAAAAAACTGGGTCGGTGATTTATTTGTTATCTTCTGTAGATCAAATTTTGAGGAGAACAGCAAAGTCTAAAACCCGTCCGCTTCTTGAAAATAGTACTAATCGAAGAAAGACTATTTCAGATATTATTGATTCTAGAGATCCTCTATACCGTGAGGTTGCGACGATTATTATCAATACCAATGGTAAAAAACTCAATGAAATTATTGGGGAGATAAGATCTCACTTAGCGCTATAATTTTTTTGATCTTTTGCCTAAAAATTCACCAAAACTTCACTAAAATAGATTTTTGATAATCTAAACTGTTTCAATTATTTGTTTAGAAATTAAAGGGGAAATGATGTTTAATCGAATTGTTCTATCTGCATTTACTATTTCATTGTCTTTAAATGTAACTGCGATCACCTTAAATGAATTCAGTGAAAGTCTAGTTGAGAGCCATCCTTATTTTGTTCAATTGTCTCTCTCAGAGAAGTCAAGTTTACTGAATCAAAAATCTCTATCAACATATACCGACTGGAACATCAAAGCAGGGGCCAGTGAAACCTTTACTGGTGGTGAAGACGTTGCATCGAGACTTTATAAAGACTTATACTCAACTAGGTACGAAATAGGCGCTACAAGAAAAGTTGAAAACTCTGGTGCTAGCGTTAATCTTAAACACTCGCTAACTAGAAATGATAAAGATAGCAGTGCAACTCATTCAAACCTGTTTTCAGTAGACTATGTAAGACCCCTTCTTCAAAACAAAGATGGCCTAAATGATAGGCTTAATCTTGACCTCGCTTCGATTGACCTGATGGCAAAAAAAGTGAGCCTCGAAGAGCAAGCAGAAAACTTTCTAGCTTCGAAGCTGAAAAAGTTCATTGATTTAGCGTTAAAGCAGGAAATCGTGAAAAATCATAAAGCTGCTCTAGATTTGGCTAAACAGCAGCTAGATTTAACAGAAGATAAATTCAAAAACTCTCTCGTCGATGTAACTGTTTTAATTCAAGAAAAGGATAAATTTGTCAAGGCTAAACAACAATCACTTCAATCCAACAAGGAGCTGATTATCGAAAGACGTGAATTGGCTGACCTTATCGGAGTCAAAGAGTCAGACATGATTATTGAGATGAATTTATTTGAAGAGTACAAGCTAGACAATATTAGTCCTCGTGAGTTTGTTAAAAACTCAAGAGCGATGCAACAATATGATTTTGATAAGGCAAAGCTTCAAAGAGAACTCGAGACGAACGAAAACAAAACGATGCCTAATGTTAACCTCAATCTAGGGCTATCTTCTTTGGGTGAAAACGATAAGTATTTTGGGAGTTTTGGAAACCGAGACTATTCATGGAATATTGGGGTAGATATTTCCTATCCACTAGGATCTAGAAAAGAACTTATCGCTGTTGAAAATACAGAAATTAAAATGTCTGATGTTGATGCTAAGAGAGAAGAGGCTGAAATAAACAGTGTTCAACAAATTAACTACCTATTAGCTCAGGTAGACCTTTTGAGTGAGCTTGTTGAGTTATATCTTGAGCAAGGCGCTCTAGCTGAAGAAAAGGTGATTGAGGAGCAGATTAAATTTAGTGAGGCAAGAGGAGAAAAATCTTTAGTTCTCGCAGCTAAGATTAGTGCGAATCAGGCGAACTTGACTTATCTTCAAGCTGCTGGAACCTACCAAAAAATAATCATTGATTACAAGGCTGCAACTGACCAGCTTTATAATTAAATATGATCCGTCTTTTTTTAGCCCTTTGTTCTTTTTTAACACTCAGGGCTAACCATTCCTTTGGTGCTTTTTTAGGAAGGCTACTGTTTATATTTAATACAGATACAAAAAACTCATCAAAACAGAATCTAGAGATATGTTTTCCAAATCTAAATCAGACTGATCTTCAAGAATTATTAAAAAAAACTCTTGTTGAAACTGGAAAAAATTTAACAGAGTCTGGCCTTATTTGGAATAAGTCTTTTAGAGACAACGCTAAACTTATCCGAAATATTCGAGGTGAACACTATCTTGAAAAGTCCAAAAAAACGATACTTTTAGTGCCTCATATGGGTTGCTGGGAGATCACTGGGAGGGTTCTTGCTGAAAAACGCAAAGTCACCTTTATGTACCGTCCTCTTAAAAGTGAAAAACAGAATGAATACCTATTTGCAAGAAGAAATCAAGGTAATCTGACTATGGCAAGCGCGGATAAATCTGGCATTTTAAAGATTCAAAGAGCGCTCAACAATAATGAATTGGTTGGCATGCTTCCGGATCAAGACCCGGGTGAAGATGGAGGCATTATGGTTCCCTTTTTTAATAAAGAGGTTAACACGATGACTCTTTTAGCAAGACTAGCAAAAAAACATAACGCACAAGTCATAATGTTTTGGGCTGAGAGGCTCAAGAAAGGTAGGGGTTTTGATTTGAATTTTGAGCCAGTTGATTTGAGTATTAATGGAGACGATGTTGAGTCTTATGTCAAAGTGATGAATCAGTCGATTGAAACTTTAGTCAGGAAAATACCTGAGCAATATATGTGGAGCTATAGGCGCTTTAAGTCATCTCATTCCTATAAATAAGCATATTATTATTTAGGCTCTCTAAAATCTTAAAAGTTTCAATAATGGTATAATCCTTTTATGAGAATAATTGAAGATGTGCGTAGCGTATTTGCTAGGGACCCTGCAGCACGAAATGTATTTGAAATACTCACCTGTTATTCAGGTGTTCAGGCAGTCATCTTCTACAGGTTGACTCACTTTCTATGGAGATATAAGCTGCGCTGGCTTGCGCGCTTTATATCCACTCTTGCTAGGTGGATTACAGGCATTGAAATTCACCCTGGAGCTGTTATCGGAAGACGCTTTTTTATCGATCATGGTATGGGGGTGGTGATTGGAGAAACCTCTATCATTGGCGATGACTGCATGCTTTATCATGGCGTAACCTTGGGCGGTACAACTTGGGACAAGGTGAAGAGGCATCCCACACTAAAAAATGGCGTTGTGATTGGTGCAGGAGCAAAAATTTTAGGTCCTGTCACGCTGGGTAACAATGTTCGAGTTGGTTCAAATTCAGTTGTCGTTCGGTCAATTGATGATAATGAAACCGTAGTAGGAATACCTGGAAGAATTGTTAGAAAAAAAGCAGAGGATACAGACTCTTTTGATTCCTACGCTGCAAGTTCATCTGGCATCTCAAACGACCCAACCCTTCAAGCAGTCAACTCACTGATAGATCGACTGTCAGAGTTAGAGGAAAAGTTGGACAAAGTGTCCTCAAAAAAGTCTTCTAAAAAGATTGAAAAAAACTAAACTTTGAGTTGAATTAAATACTTGACTAAAATACTTGGTTAATTGTATAATTTACACTTTATTTTAGATTGAGAATCTTATGCAATTAACCACTAAGGGAAGATATGCGGTGACGGCGATGTTGGATTTAGCGTCTAATGAATCTTCAAAGCCTGTAACCCTAGACATGATTTCACAAAGACAAAATATTTCACTCTCGTATTTAGAGCAGCTCTTTGCTAAACTCAGAAAAGCAAAGCTCGTTAAAAGCGTTAGAGGTCCTGGAGGAGGCTACCTCTTAAATGTGAATGCAGAAGAGGTTTCGTTAACTCAAATCATTGAGGCAGTTGATGAAAATATTGATCTGAGGCGTTGCCATGGTTCAAAAGATTGTAATCGAGGTAAACAGTGCTTATCTCACCATTTGTGGTGTGAGGTCAGTGACCAAATCAGGGGGTTCTTGAGTACTCGAAACCTTCAACAGGTGATGGATGATTACCGTTTGAATCAATCACTTAATGTCAATTAATTTTTAAAGGAATATCTAAATGCTAACCCCAACTTATATGGATTATTCGTCAACCACGCCGGTTGACCCTCGTGTTGCTAAAAAAATGGCTAACTATTTGACGATGGAGGGTGATTTCGGTAATGCTGCGTCTCGTTCTCATTATTATGGCTGGCAAGCCGAAAAAGCGGTTGATGAGGCTCGCTCTCAAGTGGCAGATTTGGTAGGCGCAGATCCTAGAGAAATTGTATGGACTTCTGGCGCAACTGAGTCAAACAACCTGGCGATTAAAGGCATTGCTCATTTCTACCATAAGCGTGGTAAACATATCATTACTCTTAAGACAGAGCACAAGGCTGTTTTAGATACTTGTCGCCAGCTTGAGAGAGAGGGTTTTGAGGTCACTTATCTCGACCCTATGGCGAATGGCCTATTGGACATTGATCAGTTCAAAAATACAATCAGAGAAGACACCATCTTAGCTTCATTCATGCA
>LUMP01001218.1_pt1 | contig 11628 bp, 10 predicted proteins | sample 729641 | NCBI WGS metagenome assembly LUMP01 (sample SAMN03860260, study PRJNA289734) | marine metagenome | biome: seawater column; feature: ocean; material: water; isolation source: Red Sea water column Station 12 - depth 47m | place: Saudi Arabia: Red Sea | collected 2011-10-15 | depth 47 m | reverse complement strand
AATCTAGATTGATCTACAAATTTTTTAAATTTTAAAAATTCTTGAATCTCTGGTTTTCCAAAAATATAGGGTAAATCAGATGCTTCGAAATTATTAGGTATTAATTTACCATTTGAACCAATTACAAATATCTCGTTATTGTGATTTATTTTAGCTATAAAATTTGTTTTTTTAACCATAATTTTTATAGCTGAAGGATAACTTTTAAAAATTTGATATTTTTCAATTAGTGGATTTGAACTAATTAAATTATTGATTTCTGCTTTATTAATAAAAAAAATATTACTTAAGTTAAGATTTTTTATTTGATCAATTATGAGTTTATTTTCAATTTCATCTTTCAGGTACTAGTGAAAGTTTAGTCATACCTGGTTGAGTGTTTATTTCTAAAAGATAAAATTTATTATTAAAAAATTTAAAATCAGATCTTGTTACACCCATACAACCAATCACTTTATGAGCTTTATATGCCATATTCATAACTATATCCATTTTACCTTTGGGTAAATCAACTGGAATTATATGTTCAGTTTTCGCACTGGAATTATATTTTGCTTGATAATCATAAAATTTTCTTTTTGGTTTTAGTTCTATTGCTCCTAGTTTTTTATTTCCCATTATTGCAACTTGTATTTCTCTTCCACCAATAAATTCTTCAATCATAACTTTTTTGTATTGTTTTATTGACTTAAGAATTTTTATTATATTTTTTTCATTACAAATATATACGTTAACACTAGAACCCTCATTTAAAGGCTTTACTACTACTGGAAATCTTAATTTTTTTTTTATTTTTTTTATTAAATCTTCATTTTTAACATCGTATGAATAAGTAAAAAATTTTGGTGTATTTATTTTATTTTTAATAAATATTTTTTTTGAAATTTCTTTGTCCATTGCAATAGACGATGCAATTACACCGCAATAGACGATGCAATTACACCTGTATGAGTATAAGGAATTTTAAACCTCTCTAGAATAGTTTGAATATAACCATCCTCACCAAATTGCCCATGCAAAGCATTAAAAATTACATTTGGTTTAAAAAATTTAATATTTTTTTCTAAATTATTATCCGGTTCAGTGATTTTAACTCTGTAGCCATTTTTTTTTAGCTCATTAGCGACCTGTTGCCCTGTATCAAGACTGATTAGTCTCTCTTTCGATATCCCACCTGATATTATTAATATTTTTTTTTTCAAATTATTCTAATATTTTTATTTCAGTTTCTAGTTTAATTCCTGTTTTCTTAAATACACTTTCAGACACAAAATTTATCAATTTTTTCATATCCTCAAACTTAGCATTACCTTTATTTACAAAAAAATTACAGTGTTTTTGAGAAATTGATGCATCTCCAAATGATTTTTCTAACGGCACAGACTCTGGGATTTTTAAATGTGCTACCACTGGTTTTAATTTTTGTTGGTTGAGCTTGCTCTTTTTTTTCTTTAAGTAGCCTTATTTCATTCTCAATTATACTCTTATCTTTCTTAAAACCTCTAAATGATGCACTTAAAAAAATAAGATCTTCAGATAATCCACTGTCTCTATATTTAAAATTAATATCTTTTGCAGGTATAGTAATTACTTGACCTGATTTATTTACTGCTTGAATAGAAATAAGAATATCTTTGAACTCCCTTTGAAAACAACCTGCATTCATTTTAATACCACCACCTATTGTTCCAGGTATACAAGAAAGAAACTCAAAACCACCTAAACTATTTTCCATTGCAAATTCAGATAAAGATTTATCTGTAACAGCACTACCAGCGACTATGATTTCTTCAGAATGTAAAGAAATATTATTAAAATTTTGAGTAAGTTTTATTACAACTCCATCAAATTTGTTATCGGATATAAGTGTATTAGAACCAGCTCCTAATATAAATATTTTTTCTTTATCTTGAATTTTTTTAAGAAACTTAATTAATTCTTTTAAATCACCTGCCTTATAGAAAGCTTTAGTTTTACCTCCTATGTTAAACCAATTTTTTTTTTTTAGATCATAATCTAATTTTAAATTATTATTAAATTCAGGAATCAACTCTTTTAAATCAATTTTCATGATAACAATTTAGGTAATTCTCGCATCCAGCTTGAAATAGTCCCCGCGCCCATTCCTATAACAATTTTTTTTCCAAATATGTTTGCTTTAATAAATTTTGCTAATTGAAATCTATCATCTACTAAAAATAGCTGAACTCTTGAATTTTTAATTATTTCTTTCGCAAAATTTATATAACTAAATCCAAGTTTTAATTTTTCTCCAGCAGTATAAATTGGAAACAAGATTACTTTATCTGCATTTTTAAAAGCAAAAGTAAATTCTTTTTTTAAATCTTTTAGTCTTGATATTCTATGTGGTTGGAAAATACATATCTTTTCATAATCTTTATAAACTTTTTTTACACCATCCAGTACTTCTTTGATTTCTGTAGGATGGTGGGCATAATCATCATAAAAATCTACATTATTAAAATTGAAAATTTTATTAAATCTTCTTTGAACTCCTTTAAAATTTTTAAGTCCTTTTTTTATATTGTTAATTGGTAACCCTACTGTTAACGCTAATGCTGCCGCAGCTACAGAATTTTTAATGTTATGATTTCCCAATAATGGAATTTTGAATTTTTTTATTATTTGGTTTTTTTTATTAGGTAATTTTATATTTAAGTCAAACTCAGAGAATTCTTTTAATTGTTTTATATTTTTTATACAAAAATTTGATTTTTTATCCAAACCATATGTATAGAAGTTTTTATTTTTGATATTTTTAATTAAATTTCTATTATTTTTGTCATCTAAACAAATAAATGATTTTCCAAATGAGGGGACTTTATTAACAAAATTTTCAAAATATTTATTTAATTTATCCATAGTGCCATAATAATCCATATGCTCTCGATCTATGTTAGTGATGATTGAGTATGTTGGAGGTATGTAAACAAAACTTCCATCAGACTCGTCTGCTTCTAATATAGACCAATCACTTTTTCCAAGCTTTGCCGAATTATTAATCGAATTTATTACTCCACCATTGATGATTGTGGGATCAATTTTTGTCTCTTGAAATATAGAAGCTATCAATGATGTTGTTGTAGTTTTACCGTGCGAACCAACAACTACAATATTTTTTGTTAAAGAGACAATGTTGGCTAACATTTCTCCTCTTTTATATATAGGTAATTGTTTTTTTTTGGCCGCAAGAAGCTCTGGATTATTTTTTTTAATAGCAGAAGACACAACTAGGATAGTCCCCTTTTCTATATTTTGTTTCTTATGTCCAATGAAAACTTTTATTTTTTCTTTTCTTAATCTTTCAATATTTTTATTATTTGCAATATCGCTGCCTTGAACTTTAAAACCTTTACCTTAATTTTTAATATTTTTTGATTAACATTATTCCATGTATTTTGATAATTTAATTTCTGTAAATTATTTTTTTTTGTCATGTAATCCTGACTTTTATTTGTCAATTCTAATAAAAATTTCTCAAATTTTTGGTCGTCAAAATTTTTTTGATCAATTATCCAACAACAATCCTGTTCCTCATAATATTTTGCATTTTCATACTGGTGATTATCTTTTGATGACGGAAGTGGTATTGCTATAAATGGAATATTTAAAAAAGATAGTTCAGCTAAACTTGATGCACCTGCTCTCGTTATGCATAAATCCCCCTGTTTTAAAACTTCATTAAGATTGTGATCAAAACTGAAAACTCTACTTTCAATATTATTTTGAGAATAAAAATTTTTTAAAAAATTAATATTTTTCTCACTTGTTTGATGAATAATTTTTATAGAAACCTGTTTTGCTATACTCACAAAAGATTTATTTAAAAGCTCATCAAAGATTTTTGCACCCTGACTACCTCCTATAATTATAATTGTGAATAAATTATCGGTTTTTTGATACACACTGGTTTCATAATATTCTTTTCGTATCAAAGGTTTAATAGTAGTTAATTTGTGATTAATTCCAGATGGTAAATTAATTAAATTCTTTGAATAACATATTAATTTTCTTGAAAAATTTAAAAAAAATTTATTTGCTCTTCCAAGAACCATATTTGGTTCAATTAAAAAAATATTAATTCCCAATATTTTTGCTGCTAAACATATTGGCAAAGACATATAGCCACCTGTAGAAATTAAAATTGAAATATTATTTTTTTTTAAAATAAAAAAAGATTTAACAGTTAGAAAAAGTATTTTTAAAAATGAAAAAGGAAGTAGAAAGTAATTATTTAATTTTGGGGTGTTGATTACAAATACTTTATAATCCTTGTCTAAATATGCAAGGCCTCTTATATCAGTAGTAATCAAGGTTTCATGTGTATGCTTTAAATGATTATAAATTGTAATTGCTGGTATCACATGACCTCCAGATCCACCTGTGGAAATTAAAACTTTTTTTGTCATTTATTAAGTTATTTTTCTTTTTGTTAAATTTAAAATTATCCCACCTAATATTGATGTGCTTATTATCGATGAACCACCATAACTTAAAAAAGGTAATGTCATTCCAGTAGTTGGAAATAATCTTATATTAACACCCACATGAATTGTGGCCTGCATTAATATTAAACTAATTGATCCTATTAAAATAAGTTTAACTTTATCATTTGTCTCAAAACTTATTTTTTTAAAAACCATATAAATTAATATCAAAAACAATAATAATATTAACATTATGGCAACAACACCAAACTCTTCAGAAATTACTGAAATAATGTAGTCAGTATGAGCTTCGGGAACTCTATTTTTAAGAACTCCTTCACCTATACCTTTTCCAAAAAAGCCTCCACTTGTAATTGACTCTATTGCTTTATCAGATTGGAAGTTATGAGTACCTGTTTCTCTATTAAAAAATGAAAAAATACGTCCTTGAATATAATCAAACCTTGGAACATAAATAATAAGATAAGTAAGCAAAGACGCACCAGCAATAAATATTGCTAAAAGAATATATATATTAATTCCTGATGTGAAGATTAGAACTGCCCAACAAAATATCACTAATAAAGTTTGGCCGATATCTGGTTGAGCTATTAACAATAAAGAAATGAAAGATATCAAAAAAATAGATATCAAATACTTAAATAAAATATTTGATTTTATATCACATAGAATAGTTGCTAAAATTATTATCAAAAATGGTTTTAGAACTTCTATGGGCTGAAATCTTGGTAAAAAAAATAAGTCTATCCATCTTTTAGAACCTTTAACTTCAACACCAATGAATGGAACTAAAAATAAAGAAATAAGTGAAACAAAAAAAAGAATAATAGAGTATTTATATAATTGATCTGAATTTAATGATGAAAATATAAAAATAAGAGATATTCCAATTAACACATAAATCAAATGTTTAAAAAAGAAGAAATAACTGTTGGTATCTAACTTATCAGAAGCTATTAGAGAAGTTGAAACTAAAGAAAAAAATAATCCAATAATAAATAATAAACTTATTAGTAAAAAAATAGATTTATCTATGTTTTTCCACCATTGATAATAAAATTTATAAACAATACTATCGCTTTGCATTTATATACTTTTTAATTATTTGATTAAAATAATACCCTCTATCTTCAAAATTTTTGAAACTATCAAATGAAGCTCCAGCTGGACTGAAAAAAATAATATTTTTTTTAGATTGTTGAATATTAATTTCTGAAAAAATAACTTTAAGAGTTTCTTTTAAATTTTTAAAATTTTTAATTTTTAATCTATTTTTTAAAATTTTTATAAATTTTCTATGATGTGATCCAAAAATATAAGCTTTGATATTTTCACACTTTATTTTTGATAGTTTAAATTTATCTCCTTTTTTGGGAATTCCTCCTAAGATCCAATATGCATCATTTAAATTTTTTAATATATTTTCTGAGGAAGCAAAGCTTGTAGATTTAGAGTCGTTAATTATTGTGAGATTTTTTTTATCAAATATAATTTGTTGTCTGAAATCTAGACCTTTAAATTTATTAATAGTTTTAATTAATTTTTTGTAATTAAGTTTTAATCTTGGAGCAATTTTTAATATAAATGATAAATTTTCTTTATTGCCATCAGATAAAAAATATTTATTAGTAATTTTATTAAACTTTTTATCTATACTTGAGGTCTGTACTCTGTAGATTTTTGAACTATATTTATTTTTATTTAATTTTTTAGTTATTAGTTCATCCTCTTTTTTTACGTATGCAAAAGATCCTCTTATTTGAGATTTTAATAATTTAAATTTTGCATTTACATAATTTTTTAAACTTTTATGTCTTTCAATGTGGTCTGCAGTTATGTTTAAAATTATCGCATATTTTGATCTAAATATACTACTGTAATCTAGCTGATAAGAAGAAGCCTCTATTACAAAGATTGTTTTTTTTGTAATATTTTTTTCTGATAATGCTGGATTACCAATATTCCCAATAAGTCTTGAGTCTCTTTTTTGATCGATTAAAGCATCATGTAAAATTTTAGCAGTTGTAGATTTACCGTTAGTTCCAGTAATCGTAATACTTTCATTGTTATAAAATGAAAACAAAACATCAAGGTCGGTATGAATTTTTTTAAAATTTTTCTTTAAAAATTTTGATAATTTACAATTTGAGATATCAATTCCAGGACTAATAATAATTCTATCAAAATTTATTTTTTGAATTTGCTCTAGTTTAATAATTTTTTTTTTAAGTTTTAATTTAATTTTTTGATTGTCATCAAACAAATATACATCAGACTTGTTTTTTAAAAACTTATAAGATGAAATGCCACTCTTTCCTAAACCATAAATTAATATTTTTTTTCTTAAAAAAATATTATTAAATATTTTCATTATCTTAATTTTAAGGTAGCCTAATTACAACTGTAGACTCTGGCCATCCCTTTTTCTCAAAATGATGATGAATAGGCGCCATTCTAAAAATTCTTTTTCCAGTAAGTTTAAACGAAATTACCTGAACCATTACCGAAACTGCCTCTAGTACAAAAAGTCCACCAGTAATAGCTAAAACAATTTCATGCTTTGTAATAATTCCTACTGCACCTAAAGATCCTCCAAGAGATAATGAGCCTGTGTCACCCATAAAAATTTTAGCAGGTGGAGCATTAAACCATAAGAAACCTAAACAAGAGCCAATAATTGCACCACAAAAAATTGATACTTCACCAGTTCCTTCTATATAGGGAATTTGTAAATAATTTGAAAATACGATGTTTCCAGTAACATAACTTATAAAAGCAAAACATGCTGCAACTAATATTACAGGCACTGTTGCTAGACCATCTAATCCATCCGTAAGGTTAACAGCATTTGACGAACCAATAATTACGAATATTGCAAATGGTATAAAAAACCATCCAAGGTTTATGATTAAATTTTTAAAGAATGGAAAATATAAATTATTTAAATCTTGATAATCGTTTAAATAAACAAAAAAACTTACACCAATAATTGCTAATATTATTTGTGAAGTTATTTTAAACTTTGAAGAAATTCCTGATGAGTTGCTATATTTAATCTTCTTAAAGTCATCATATGCTCCCAATAAACCAAAAGTAATTGCTATGTAGATACAAAATAAAATATTAATATTTGATAAATCTGCCCAAAATATTACTGATACCAATAAGCCGAATAAAATTATAACTATATGATCTTCAGGTCCATCGTCCCGGATTGGATTTAAAATTTTTTGTTTTGAAAAAAATTTAATAAAAGGACCTCCAATAATCAGTACAATAACCAATGAGGTGAAAAAAGATAAACCTGTTCTAAAAGTTAAATATTTAAATACATTTAAAAAACTAAAAGTATCAACAAAATTTAATAAAAATTGATAAAGCATTTAATGCAATCCTTTCAGATCTTTTACTATGTCGTTGAATCCTGTCGCAAGTGAGGCCTTAATCATTAAATAATCATTATTATTTAAATCTTTTCTAATCAATTCAATAATTTGAGATTTATTTAATAAAATCCTACCCTTTTTGGCTTTTGAGATACCTGCAAATATTATAGATGCCATTTTACCTTTTACAAATACCTTATCTATCTTAGTTTGATTAATTATTGGAGCAATAGACTGATGAAGTTTTTTAGAATGACTACCGAGCTCTAACATGTCACCAATTAGTAAATATTTATTTGATTTTTTTGAGTTTATTTTATCAAAATTTTTTATTGCTGATTTTAATGATAGAGGATTTGAATTATAGCTTTGATCAATTAAATTAATTTTTTTATTATTAAATTTTATTACAGAATGATCCCCTCTTCCCCCAGGAATTTTGAAATTGAGAAAAATATTTTCATTAAGTTTAAATATATTTTTATAAATACTAATAACTGCTAAAGCAGAAAGTGTATTGTATATATTGTTTTGAAAATCGTTTGATAATATGAAATGCTTTTTTTTATTATTTAACTTAATATTAATTTTAAATTTTTTTCCAAAAGCCTCTATATTAATTAATTTAATGTCTGCTTTCTGACTTTTAATACCAAAAGAAACTACTTTAATTTTCTTTTCTTTGGCAATTTTTTTATGTAATTGAAAAAAACTATCATCTGCATTCAATACAATATAACCATAAGGTTTTATGTTGTTAATAATTTCAGATTTTGCCAAAGCGATTTGTTTAATATTTTTAAAATTTTTAGCATGTGCATAATTTATATTTGTTATTACTCCAACATCTGGTTCTATTATTTTTGATAAATAATCAATTTCACCTTTTTTATCCATTCCAACTTCTAAAAAAGGAACCCCAAATTTATTGTTATAAGATTTTGGAGAAATACTTACTTTTGAAATTTTACTTAATACATTACCCAACAATTCTTTAAGTGTAGTTTTGCCACAACTACCTGTGATAGCTATAATATTTGTATCAATACTTTTTCTAAAAGTTTTTGAAATATCTGTTAAAAATTTTAAAGTATTTTTTACTTTAATCTGTCGACTTTTATTAAATTTATTTTGAATTTTATTTACTACAGCTAACGATGCTTTTCTATTGAATGATTGCGCAACGTATTTATTACCATCATTTTTTTTTCCTCTAATGGCAAAAAAAATATCGTTTTTATTAACTTCACGAGAATTAATTCTTGCCATTTTTAAAGATGTAGATGAAGACAATTTTTTAATTTTAGCTGCCTCTTTAACTATATTTAATTTTAGATTATCTGATAAATTATCATTTTTATTCTTAATAGCATTTAGAATTACTTTCCTATCTGAAAAGAAAATTTTCTTATTTCCAATATCTTGCGTTTTCTCATGCCCTTTTCCAGCGACTAACAAAATATCACCTGAATTCAAATTATGAATAGCTTGAGTTATTGCTATTGCTCTATTAGATATTTCGGTAATCCTCTTTTTTTTAATTCCCTTTTTTATATCTCTTCTTATTTTTTGAGGATTTTCAAATCTAGGATTATCATTTGTAAGAATTATGCTATCTGCAAAATCACTAGCAATTTTGCCCATTTTTGATCTTTTATTTTGATCCCTATTTCCACCACAACCGAATAGAACTGTAATTGTTTTATTAGGAAATTGTTCTCTAAGATTTAGAAGACACGTTTTTAGAGCATCAGGCGTATGAGCATAATCAAGAATTACTTTTGATTGATTTTTAATTTTACCAATTTTTTCAAACCTTCCCTCAACTGGTTTTAATTTTGGAATTGTATTTAAAATTTTATCTAAACTAATACCGCTATATTTTGCTGCAATTATTGCCATCAAAACATTTTTTAATTGTATTTTTCCAATTAAATTTAAATTTATATCCCTTATTGAGTTATATAATTTAATTCTAAGAAATTGACCCTCTCCTTTAAAATTATGAGATATAAGCTCTAGATTATTTTTCTTATCATTTAGTGTATGCAATTTTAATTTCTTATTAATTGCAATTTTTTTTATGTTTTTAAACTCAGGTATTAATTGATCTGTAATTACATTTCCTCTTTTTGAGATTAGGTTTTCAAATAAATAAAGTTTTGCATTTAAATAGTTTTTTAAATTTTTATGATAATCAAGATGATCCTGGGATAGATTAGTAAATATACCTGAATTAAACTTTAAACCATCTAATCTATTTTGCTTTAAACCATGGCTTGAGGCTTCCATAATTACATTTTCTATTTTTTGATTTTTTAACTTGCTTAATATTTTAGCCAATTTTATTGGATCTATTGTGGTATTAGATAAATTCAAATTAATACTTTTTGATTTAACACCTAATGTGCCAATTGAAGCACCTTTTTTATTATTTAATTTTAATATTTGATAATAAAAATCTGCAACTGATGATTTTCCGTTTGTACCAGTAACTGCAATTAAATTTTTTGGTTTTTTATTATAAATTTTAAAAGCAGTTTCAGCTAATAATTTTCTTACATTATTTGTATGAATATACAAAATTCCATTTTGGAATTGATTTGTTCTTCTTTCGGTTACAATAATTTTAGATCCTTTTTTAATTGCTTTAGGAATAAATTTATTACCATCAATACTATTTCCTTTGATTGCAAAAAAAATATTATTTTTTTTAATACTCTTCGTGTCAAATGAAATTCCTGAAAAAGAAAAATTTTTATAATTTTTATTTATGTTATGAAAGTAGTTTCCTAGAAGCATAATTAATTAACCTCTATATATTTTGTGGCTAAAATAGGCCCGATTTTATCTATGACTTTTCCAGCTACCTCTACTGAGGTCCAGCCAGCAGTATTATAAAGTGTACCCTTCCAACCTCCTTTTCGATGTCTATACTTATAATAATAATCTTTAGATTTTTTTGGAGTATCTAGCATTACAACAAAAACAAATTGTGGATTTGATGTGGGAAAAATGGAGGCAAAAGTATTTATTTTTGCCTCAGAATATGCTCCTCCCTCAGGTTGATCAGCCGTTCCTGTTTTTCCACCAATTTCATAATTTTGAACATCTGCAAATTTAGCTGTCCCTTCCTCAGTATTTACAATTTTTCTTAAAGCGCTAACAACTTGTTCTGAAATACCTCTGTTTAATATTCTTTTATTTTTTTTATTAAAATTATTTTCTTTATAAATTAATGTTGGCTTAATTTCATAACCACCATTTGATAAAATAGAATAACCTTTTGCTAATTGAAGAATTGTAGTTGCTATTCCATGTCCAAAAGAAGCTGTAGCCAATCTGCATTTTCCAAAATCATAATTTTTTTGAGGAGCAACTTCTTCAATATCAAAATCAATATCACTTAACACGCCAACTTTTTCTAAAAATAATTTAAATTTTTCTGAGCCAACTTTTTGGGCAATTTTTACTGATCCTATATTTCCAGATCTAACTAAAATTTGCTCTGCAGTTAAATCTGATGGTATTTCATTGTCGTACTCACCTATTCTGTATTTGTCACATTTAATTGATTTGGGTAAATCTAAAAATTCAGTCTCTGGTTTAATTACCTTTTCATTTAAGGCGCTAGCAAAAGTAAATGCTTTAAATACAGACCCAAGTTCATATGTTCCTTTAGTTACCCTGTTAATATAATTTACATCTGTAATATTTTGTCTTTCATTTGGATTAAAATCTGGCAAAGAAACTAATGATAAAATATTGCCATT
>LUMP01000476.1_pt1 | contig 11630 bp, 16 predicted proteins | sample 729641 | NCBI WGS metagenome assembly LUMP01 (sample SAMN03860260, study PRJNA289734) | marine metagenome | biome: seawater column; feature: ocean; material: water; isolation source: Red Sea water column Station 12 - depth 47m | place: Saudi Arabia: Red Sea | collected 2011-10-15 | depth 47 m | reverse complement strand
ATCAAACAAATTTTTTGCAAATCTTTTGGCAAATTCTGGAAAAGTTGTTTCTGCTTCTTCTTTGTATTGATTAAATTGTTTGAATCCCTTTGATTTGAAAAGTCCTTGTTTGATAATTTGTTTTCCAGGTTTGGTACCCATCAAAGCGCCTTTGCTGAAAATTGATTCGTCTTTTCCACTCACAAAAGATTGTTATCAAATTGCTATTTATGCCTTCAAAGATCTAAACTACAATCTTCTAAATTCTGCAGCGCCTTTTTCTGTAATTCTTAATTGAATTGATTTTCCAAAAGGACCACTCTTTTCAACGGGTCTCATTAATCCTCTTTTCTCAAGATCCTGTAGGATTGTATCAAGATTGCCTGTGGAAAGATTTGCTCTTTTTTGAATCTCTTCAAATTTTGAAATATCAGTCATTAAAAGACCAAGAACAATTTTTTCTTTTGGCCAATTTTTTGTTGAGAATTGTTCTCGTTTTTCAGATTCTTCAAAATTATCTGATGTTGATGATTCTCGGAAAAAGTTTCCTCTAGGTGCATCAGGTTTGGCAGAAATATTTTCATTATAACTGCCGCGTCTCAATATTCTTGGGATAATCCTAGCTAGTGGGATGATCAGAAATATCAATAGATAGATCCAAGAGTAATTTTCTTCCATGTTATACCATTAAAATTCAAAAGTAATAATGTATGTGTTTAATTCCTATTGAGATTTCTCAAAAACTCGATATTCGCCTATGATGGCATTGCATTTGTGACAAGTATATTGTCCTCTCTCAATCAAAATTAAGCCATCAGCAACAGGCTCATTTGGTTTTTCTTCAATTTGATATGCAGTAGGACCATCAAATTCAGAATTACAACTTTTACAAAAATGCTTCAACATTTTTGAAGGATCTAGTTTTTCTAATGATGCAAGAAAATGTTTATCTATATTTGGGACCAATTTTGATTTTGTAACTTCTTCATCGGTTAGTTCAGCATTTACCCAACCGCCTGAACCTTGTAATTCTATTGCAGTCATTGTAAATTATTTTTTTACAACATGAATAAAGACGTTTTCAAGAAACTCAACTATTATTCAACTTAAATTATCCATGAAATTTGAAATTGCATGAATACAAATCAGATTCTTAGAGAGGCATCAAAAAGAATTTACGAAGCTGTAAAGGACATGGCAGGAACTGAAAAGGCAGCAGGAGACTTTGGAAGGGGTGCAGGAGGAGATATTTCAAGAAATATTGACATTACTGCCGAAAATACCGTTTTAGATTATCTAAAGGAGATTAATTTTGAGTGTGTTGTTTTAGGCGAGGAATGTGGTCGCGTTGAATTATCAGATAATCCAAAAGGATTTGTAATTATGGACGCAATAGATGGGTCAGCAAACGCAGTTAGAGGAGTGCCATTTTTTTGTTCATCATTAGCATTTGCCACAGAAAATAGGCTTAGTTCTATAACAGACGGAGTGATTACAAATCTGTCAACAGGAGAGATGTATTGGGCATCAAAAGGAGAAGGTGCATTTTTGGATGAAAGACAAATTACAGTTCACAAACATACACCATTGTACAAAATAGTCGGAGTCAACACTTCAGGTGCATCGCCAGAAATTATGAAAAAATTACAACCTGTATTTGAGAATCATAGTCATACTAGACATTTTGGTGCAAATGCATTAGAGATGGCAATGTTTGCACAAGGTTTGATGGATATTTTTATCGACTTGAGAGATAAGATAAGAATTCAAGATATAGCTGCAGGATACATAATTGTAAAAGAAGCAGGAGGCTTGCTTTTAGATGCAGAATTCAAGTCATTAGATGCAGATTTGAGTTATGATACAAGAGTTTCATTTGTAGCTGCCGCTAACCAAGAAATTTTAGACGATATATTTTCAAATAAAAATTAGATTTTATCCGTATGACTCGTATTTGACTTCAAAGGTTCCATCTTCATGTGGATTATCCCTGTTTACAAAACCTCTAGGAGAGACATAGTCCATAACTCCGTCAATGGTTCCTTGATAACCACAGATGTAAATTCTAGTATTTTCAGGTGTTACTTTTTCCCCGACTAACTCATCTAATGGAGATACACCTTTTGCATTTTCTTTGAAAAATGATTCAACTCTTCCTACTTGGCCATTCCAGGATCTGTTATAGTATTCTTTGGGCCTACTAATTGCAGATCTATAAATAAAATTCCATTCATCTCTACCTCGTTCTTTGCTTTCATTTTCAAAGTCTGTAAGAAGACGTTTGTAGCTTAATTCATCGACATAACTTGCTCCATGTAAAATTACAAGTTGTCTTTTGTCATTTGTATCATGGAAATGATGTGCAAACGCAATGAATGGTGCAAGACCGGTTCCACCACCTACACAAACTACTCGTCTATTGTCAGGTGTGCCATCACGATATTTGTCTTCAATGATTAAATCTTCACCGGTTGGTTCTCCAAGTAAAACTTCGTCTCCAACACTCAAATAGAATAGTTCAGTTGTTACTCTTCCTGGTAATGGTTTTCTAACCCATCGAATAACAAATTCAAAATAATCTCTGTTTTCAGCATGAGATGCAATTGAATATGCACGCTTTACAATTTTCTTTTCTGCAGCAACTGGAAGCCCAATTGTGAGAAACTGACCAGTTCTGTATTTTGGCATTCCAGTTACAGGTACAAGACGGATCACAACTAGATCTTCTTTTAATAATTCAGTATAGATGATCTTTGCTTTTACCTCTGCCATGTGTGAAAGTTTCATGATTTGAATAAATGTATTTCTCGTCAAATATTGACAGTATTCTTTATATTTAGAAAATTCTCCAGCCAAAATTATACGGCATGGCAAAAATTACATGTAGAGATTATGGATTCGAATGCTCATTTGAGATAGAAGGAGAAGTAGAGCATGTGATTGAAAGTTATCAGAAACACAGCACTGATGAGCATGGAATAGAATATTCTGCTGAAGCATTAACTCAAGTAATTTTAAGACAACAGGGTTAAAGGAATTTAGACTCTTTTCATTGAAGCAGATAAGATTGGTAATTCTTTATCTATGATTTTCTCAACAGCAGGAACAATACCAGCTCTTAGTTTTGCATTTTCTTCATAGATTTCAGCCACTTGGTCTCTGAATAGTAATTTTATTCCAGGTAATTCCATGATGGTCTCTTCTACAGCTCGTGGTTCAGAGATATCTAAGATTAAAGTTCCTTTTTTCTTGTCTTGCATGACAAGTTTGATGCGTTCAAGATCAATTAAGAAGTAATCAGCAGTAGTTGCTACTATAACAATATCAAATTTATCAAAACCAGACAATACATCTGCAAATTCCATAGGTGTTCCACCTAATAGTTGTGAAAAGTTTGTCGAGCGGTCTATAGTTTTGCTAGTTACTGTAAAAGGAATCTCTTTTTGGCCTAATGTTTTGGCGACCATGGCTGCAGATTCACCAGTTCCAATGAGTAAGACTTTCTTTTTTGCATCCAAGCCAACCTTTTCTTCGATTAGATTTAATGCAACATCACCTAATGAAAGAACTTCTTTATGAATTTCAGTTGAATCTCTGATGGAATTAGCAAGTCTAATCACACCATCAAATAATTTGTTTAGTATTTTTCCAGATGCACCAGATTTTTTTGCTTCTTCCAATGATTTTTTAATTTCATCATACACTTCTTGTTTTCCAACAACTACAGAGTCTAATCCACATGCTAAACGTAACAAGTGTAAGTAAACATCGTCATCTTTGAAAACTTCAAGGGTTTGATCAAAGTGATCAATATCAATTTGTTCTATGCTAGAATTTTTTTCCCAAGTTTCTTTCATTTGATTAATTATCAATCCTTTTCCTTCTTCTCGTCTTGCATCTGTTGAATCATCGTTCTCAAGATTACTGACAGTAAAAATTTCAACTCTACTTGATGTTTGAATGATTATACATTCTTCAACGCCAGGAATTTTTTTGAATGCTTCTGAAGCAGCTGTAACATCTTTGAATGCAAATCTTGCAAGTGAATGTAATGGAACATTTTTGAAAGTAACACGTGCGTTTAAAACATCAAATTTTACTTCACTCATTCAAATCAGTCTCGTAGTTTTTCTCTTCCACCTTTTGCGGTTCTGAAAACATTCATGCCAAGATAATAATTTTCATGAAGTGAATCAAGGTATGATAAATCTTGTTCAACTTTTTCAATATCTTCAGTTAATGCTTCAGGATCATTTTTTAGACGATCAAGTTTTGCTTGTAGTTCATCACCAAGAACAGTTATTCCGGTTTCATAGTTGGAGGTACCACCATATCTTTCATCTAAAATATTTTGAGGATCATATGTAGGAGTTGTATCTTCATAGTTGAGTGCTTTTCTTGTAATGTCATCTTTTTCTTGTTCAGATAAAATTGGTTTAGGGAATCTATCTTCTTTGTCTAAGAAGAATTCTGGCTCTCCCATTTCTCTTCTAAATATGATTTCAGTTTTTCGTTTATTTGTAAAGTCAGGTGCTTTTGGTGCATCAGATTTTACTTCTTCAGCAATTGCTTTGAATTCTTCTTCTGCTGCCTTTGCTGCAGCTTCTTTCAATTCTTTGGCTTTTGCAATTGCAGCTTCTGCAGCAGCTTCGGCTTCTGCAGCTGCTTTTGCTGCAGATTCAGCTTCTTTTGATGCGTTAATAGATTTTTTAGCATTATCTTCTTTTGGTGCTTCTTTTACTTCTGCCTCTTTCTTGTCGTCAGACATCAATTTTCAACTAAAATTGCCCGGATTTTAATATTATTGTACAAAATAGAATCAAAATTTTTGCGATCAATAAATTCTAGTTTGAAAGAAAGAAATGGCGCCCTCGGCGGGATTTGAACCCGCGTCTCAGCCGTGACAGGGCCGAATTCTAGACCGGGCTATACTACAAGGGCAGTATTTACAAGAAAAAGAATTGCTGGTTTTAAAGTTTCCATTTTTAATTTCAAACTAGTAAAAGACTAAATTATACAGTAAAGCGAAAACGCAAGGGGTCTATAGCGCAGCCAGGTAGCGCACCGGCCTTTTAAGCCGGCTGTCGTGGGTTCGAATCCCACTAGACCCGCGTTATTTTGTAAGTGTTTTAACACGTTTTTCCAATAAAGTGAGAGATTTTTTTACGCTGTCATTTTGAGATTTGACAGAATTTTTCAATGATGTAAGTTTACGGGTTCTCTGTCCAATCATCCTAGTCTGCTCAGAGGTTCCAGCAGAACCTTTTGATTTTCGTTGTTTTAGTGATGAAGAGATGGTTGTTTTTTGAATTAGTTCAAAAAGTTTTGCAGGTTTGATTTCTTTAATTCCAAGACTCGAGATTTCATCTAAATCAAGATCGGATAATAATTTTTTTGAATTATGTGATAATTGAACAAGATTTCCAACAATGTTGTGTGCACTGCGGAATGGAATTTTTTCAATAACAAGATTTTCTGCCAAGTCCAATGCCACAAGAAAACCTTCTTCTGTTGCTTTTTTCATTTTTTCTTGATTTACCGTTAAATCAGACAACATTGATTTTATTATGATTAGTGCGGTGATTGATGTTTTTGATGTCGACCATATTGAGGATTTAATTTGTTGCAAATCTCTACTATATCCAGAAGACAAGCCCTTAGTTGTAGTTAGAATAGATGTCAAGTATCCTATTACTTGGGATGTTTTTCCACGAGTTAATTCTAAAATGTCAGGATTTTTCTTTTGAGGCATAACACTTGACGGAGATGTAAAGTCATCAGACAATTCAATGAATGAAAATTCAGCTGATGACCAAATAATAAAATCTTCAGCTAAACGGCTAAGGTTTGTCATCATTATTGCAGCACTTGCAACATATTCGGCAACAAAATCACGAGTACTTGTTGCATCAATTGAGTTTTCTATTAAAGATGCAAAGCCAAGCATTTTTGCAGTACTGTCTCTATCTATTGGCAAGCTAGTTCCTCCAACTGGACCTGCACCTAATGGACTTTGATTTACACGTGTGTATAGTGACATGAATCTATCTAAATCACGAAGTAATGAGTCAGCATATGATAACAGATAGTGAGAGAACACGCCTACTTGTGCTTGTTGAAGATGAGTGTACAGCGGCATGATTGTTTTTGTATTTTCTTTTGCAGTTTTTAGCAATGTAGAGATTGTTTCAATCAAGCATTGTAGTAAAATGTTAATGTCATCACGAATTTTTAATCTAATGTCAAGTGCAACTTGATCATTTCGTGAACGTGCAGTATGCATTTTTCCACCATTTTCAATTCCAGTTTTCTTTATGACAAGAGACTCTATCAGTTCGTGTATATCTTCTGGTTCAAAATCAGGCTGGGAGATATTTCCACCCTTTAGTTCTTCCAAGGCGGTAAGAATTTTTTTTGTTTCAGTTTTTGTTAATAGTTTGTTTTCATACAACATGATTACGTGTGCTTCGCTTCCAATTATGTCATAAAATGCAATATCAGAATCGTCTTTGATTGACGACACATAACTTAGTGTAATGTCATCAAGATCTTTTCCTAGTCTAGAACGATACATCAACATGGATTCAAAATCGCTATATATAGCAACTACGGATTCAATTCAATGACACAAGATGTTAAACAGCTACGAGTAAAGATTTTCGACGAGTTATCGCAAATCGTAGACCCGGAAATTAATACTACAATTACAGAACTTGAATTAATTGATGAAGTGGATATTGATGATTCAAATGTCAAAGTTGATTTGCATCTGACAAGCCCATTTTGTCCAGCAGTCTTTGGATTTAAAATTGCACAAGATATTCATGACAATTTGTTAGGCATAGAGGGAATTGACGATGTAAAGGTCAATGTCTCAAATCATTTCATGGCCGAACAAATCAACACACAAGTAAATAACAGTCCAAATCCTCACAAGAAAGATTAATCTCGTATTCCTAGAAGATATCCTCTCAAAAGCTGAATTCCCATTGCAGGATCAACTCCTTTTGGACAAACTTGGCTACATGAACCAGCAAAGTGACATCTCCAGATTCCATGTGACTCATCAATAACTTTGAGTCGTTTGTTTTTGCCTTGGTCTCTAGAATCAGCTATGTATCGGTAGGCTTGTGCCAATGCTTGAGGACCAACAAAGGTCTTATCCATAGCCATTGTAGGACATGCAGAGTTACACAAGCCACATTTGATACAACTAGAAAATTGAATGTATTTTTCAACATTTTCAGGACTTTGTAGAAATTCTCTTACACCACTTTCAGCATCAATTTCAGAATCTTCTCTTATTACATATGGCATAACTTTTTTGTGATTACTAATCATTCTATCAAAGTTTACAGCCAGGTCACGAATTACAGGATAATTGTCCATAGGTTCTATGGTAATTGTGTCAGAGTTTAACTCTGAAATTTTAGTAAAGCATGCCAAACCAGGCTTGCCATTAATTTTCATTCCACACGAACCACATGATGCTTGTCTGCAGGATCATCAAATTGTTCATCTGAATTTACGTTTGGATTACTTCGTTTAATTTTTAGTTTAACGGATTTTGTAGAAGATACAACTGTTTGTGAGCGTTCCTCTGAGAGTTTAGGATGAATTGTTGCCATCAGACCATCCCCATGCTTGTCATAATAATAGTTCTTGAACCGTATGCAATGAGTGCAGCCATTCCTACAAGACAGCCAATCGTTACAGCCTTTTCATATGTTGGACCTTGATTCATTTCTAAGAGAATGACTCTCAAGCCGTTAAATCCGTGAACAGAAATCAAGATTAGTAGTAATTCAAGTAATACAGCATAGCCTATGTTTTCATAGTTTGCAATTACGTTTTCGTATTGCAGTGATTCATGAAAGTCTTGAGTCAATCGCATTAAGATATGTACAACTGTTAAGAACAGAGCACCTATGGCAGTACCATAGTGAATTTTCATAATTATGCTTTCTCGTAATACCATCATGCAAACATCACCGCCATTCCGTACCACATTGCAAGAGCTGCCATGCCTAAAGTTGCATAGATACATGCCTTGCCTTTCATGTTAATTGATTGAGGTTTGTATGGGTAGTCAGGTCTTTCAGTTTTTCCTATGCCATAACCCATTTGTGCAATCATTAATCTAATACCATTTCCTGTGTGAAAAACACACATTCCAATCACTAATGCCAAAAACAAGTGACCTTCAGTTGTCTGAGTCATTTCAAGTGATTTGTCCCAGACTGCTTTGCCATCTAAAATATGACTTGTTTCATAAATGTGGCCAATGAAATATGCTAATAATCCAAGACCTGTCAGACGCATCAAAAGCCAGGCAAGTCTTTCAATTCCAAATTTTCCAATCTTTCCAGGATTTAGCCATCCTTTCAGTCCTTCTCTTGCACCAGTTTCTCTTTCCATTAGTATTTTCTCTCCACAGGTTTGTATTTAGTTATAGTAACTGGATGCTTCTTCATAATTGGTTCGTTTGGATCATAATATGCAAGTGTGTGGTGAAGGAAATTTGCGTCATCACGTGTTGGAAAGTCAGTTCTTGCATGACCACCACGGGACTCTTTTCTGTTCAAGGCGCCCAAAAGTACGACTTCGGCCACACGGAACATGGAATCTAACTCCATAACGTTTTGGAAATTGGTATTGTATTCTTTGGCCGAATCATCCACATGCTTCCAAGTCTTTTGCTTTAGTTCACGAACCTTTTTTAGACCTTCAGCCAAATCATTGTGATTTCTGTAAACATAGGCTTTGGCATTTAGAGTTTCTGCTACTTCTTGTTTAACTTCATATGGATTAACATCACCACGGCCACGGAATATACCATCAAAGATTCGGGTTTCTTCAGCAGCAACCAGATGTGTTGGGAATTGTGCAGAGGTGTGCTCATTTTCAATATAATCAACTGCAAGTGAACCAGTAATTTTTCCCCAAACAATACATTCAGAAGTAGAGTTTGCGCCAAGACGATTTGCTCCATGTACACTGTTACATGCAGCTTCTCCTGCAGCCCAAACTCCTTGAAGTTCAGCTGCGCCGTCAACGTTTGTATGTATTCCACCCATCATGTAATGACAAACAGGTCTAATGTCAATTGGTTCATCAGCAGGATCAATTCCTGAAAATTTAATTGAAATTTCTCGGATTCCACCAAGTTTAGCTTTAATTGTTTCATCACCTAAATGTCTCAAATCTAATTTCATACAGTCTTCTCCAGTTTCATGTTTGAATCCACGACCTTCATTAATCTCAGTGATTATTGAACGTGAAACAATGTCACGTGGTGCCAATTCCATTTTTCCTGCAGCATATTTTTTCATGAAACGGTCACCGTCTTTGTTTATCAAGTAGCCACCTTCACCTCTTGCACCTTCGGTAATTAAAATTCCAGATGGTAAAATTCCGGTAGGATGGAATTGAACAAACTCCATGTCTTTTAGTGCCATTCCTGCACGATATGCCATGTCTAATCCGTCAGGAGTGGAAGATAGCGCATATGTTGAATAACTAAAAATTCTTCCTGCACCGCCAGTTGCAATGATTAGTGCTTTGCCTTTGATTGTATAAAACGTGCCAGAAGAGGTTTCAATTGCAGTGATACCACAGAATTGTTTTCCATCATGGATGATAGATGTGATGTACCATTCATTTAGAAATTCAATATTATCAAATTTTTGACATGTGTCGTACAAAGTCTGCATTTCAAAAAATCCAACTTTGTCAATTGCATAAGTTGCACGTGGAAAACTATATCCACCGAAATTTCTTTGATCAATTTTTCCATTTTCTTGTCTTGACCAAGGCATTCCCCAATGTTCCAATTGAAAAATTTCATTTGGCATCATTTGGCATAATCTTTCTGCAGTATCTTGATCAGCTAAAAAGTCACTTCCTTTTACGGTATCATAGATATGAGATTCTATTGTATCTCCTTTATCCTCTTGAATTACTGCTGCAGTGCCTCCTTCTGCAGATACAGAGTGAGAACGCATTACCTGTGTTTTTGCAATTACGCCAATCTTGATTTTTTGATTTTTCTTTGCAGCCTCTATAGCAGCACGTAGTCCTGCTAAACCAGAACCTGCAATAATTAGATCAAATTCAATAGAATCCGTCATTAATGAATAAAATCAGAATAGGTTACTTATGTATTATAACAAAATGAGACGGATCGAATCATTAATATATATCGCTAGCGATATCGCTAGTGATGTTTGAGAAGTGGGCTCAGAGAGTTGGAAGTGCAGTTCCTAGAGGATTTTCTAGATATTACATTTTACAACAGTTACAAAAAATGCCTCATACAGGAAAAGAGATTATTGATTCGGCCATTGAGGAAAGTGCTGGAGAATGGAAACCATCGCCAGGACTGATTTATCCATTGCTTGGAAGACTGCTAGATGAAGGATTGATTGAAGAAAGTGAAAATGGAAAATATCAGATTACTGAAAAAGGACAGACAACATTAGAAGATTTAGAGTCATTCAACAAGAATATGAAAAAGCAGATGGATACGATGATGCGAATGACCAATATTGGCAAATTCATGGCAATGGACGTACTTGAGAGAGTTACAATCCTGGGAAATTTGTTGAGCTCAAATGTATCCAGTATGACAAATCACGAAGTTGAAAAATATAAGAAATTTCTGCAATCAGAATTAGAAAAGATCAAAGAGATGGATTCTAAAAAGTAGATGGGCTAATCATAAATAAAACAAGTCTAGATAAAGTCTATGAAAAAACTTCGGAAACTAATTAACGATAAAACAAAACCACTTGTAGTTCCAGGTGTTTATGATGCAATTGGAGCAAAGATTGCTCAAAAGGTAGGTTTTGAGGCAATGTTTCAAACAGGATATGGCACATCTGCAACATTACTAGGAATGCCAGATTATGGATTTATTGGATTATCTGAAACAACTGACAATGCAAGACGAATAGCAAACGCAATAACAGTGCCATTGATTGTTGATGTAGATACAGGATACGGTAATGCGTTAACTGTAAAGAAATTGCTTCAGGATTTGCAGGTTGCAGGAGTATCAGGCATATTTCTTGAAGACCAAAAATGGCCAAAAAGATGTGGCCATATGAAAGGAAAAGAGGTGGTGCAAAAAGAGGAATATGCAGAAAAATTGGCTGCAGCAGTGGATGCAAAACAGGACAAAGATTTCATCATTGTTGCCAGAACAGATGCAAGAGCAACAGAAGGATTAGATGATGCAATTGAAAGAGGAAAGTATTACAAAAAGATTGGAGCCGATTTGATTTTCGTTGAGGCGCCACAATCAATAGATGAAATGAAAAAGATTGGAAGAGAGATAAATGCACCACTGGTTGCAAATATGATTGAAGGTGGTGCTACACCAATTAGTTCAACATCAAAATTACACAAGATGGGATTCCAGTTAATTCTGTACCCACTATCCATTCTATATGCAAATACATTTGCAACTCTAAAAATACTAAAAGAATTGAAGAGTAAGGGTACCACAACTAGACTGAAAAATGATTTAGTGAATTTTGATCAGTTTAATGATATTGTAGAATTATCAAAGTTTAGAAAATTAGAAGGAAAATATTCAAAATAAAAAAGAAAAACTAGTAAAGAGATTATTGAGTATTTCTCTTTACTTC
>LUMP01000435.1_pt1 | contig 11708 bp, 15 predicted proteins | sample 729641 | NCBI WGS metagenome assembly LUMP01 (sample SAMN03860260, study PRJNA289734) | marine metagenome | biome: seawater column; feature: ocean; material: water; isolation source: Red Sea water column Station 12 - depth 47m | place: Saudi Arabia: Red Sea | collected 2011-10-15 | depth 47 m | reverse complement strand
AAATAAACAAGTATCCAAGCAAGAGGCTTTAGAAAAGTTCAATTCAGTTATTGGTGTTTCTGATGTGTCATTTGACATTAATCCTGGAGAAATTTTCTGTGTTATGGGGCTTTCTGGTAGTGGTAAATCTACTCTTGTAAGGCACATTAATAGACTTTTAGAGCCAACCATGGGCAAGATTCTCATAGATGGTCAAGATGTGATGGCGCTAGAAAAACAAGATCTTCAAGAATTTAGAAACAAAAAAATAGGCATGGTTTTTCAAAACTTTGCTCTCATGCCACATCGTTCAGTCATTGATAACATTGCTATGCCACTTGAAATAAGGGGTATTAATAAAAACCAACGCTATGGTAAAGCTAATGAAATTTTAAATATCGTTGAACTCCAGGGGTGGGGTAATAAGTATGCTCATGAGCTCTCTGGAGGAATGCAGCAACGCGTCGGTCTTGCAAGGGCTCTAGCAGCCGACCCAGAGATACTCTTGATGGATGAGCCATTTAGTGCTCTTGATCCATTAATCAGAAGACAACTCCAAAAAGAATTCATTAAGCTGTCTAAACAATTAAAGAAGACAACAGTATTTATTACTCATGATCTTGACGAAGCTGTTAAGGTAGGTCATCGAATCGCTATTATGAGGGATGGAATGGTAATTCAGGTGGGCACACCTGAAGAAATCGTTATGAATCCAGAGGATGATTATGTTGCTGATTTTGTAAAGGGTATCTCACGATTAGAAGTTGTAAAAGCCAAGTCAATTATGAGACCAGTAGTTGAATTCATTCAAAAAAATGGTGCAATACCTAAAGATGCTATAAAAATGAACGAGAATGATGATTTAAGCAGTCTAATTGAGCATTCAGTGGCTGAAGATAAACCAATTGTAATTTGCGATAAAAAAGGCAGTGAACTTGGCGTAATTTCCCAAAAAGAGCTTCTTATATCAATTATTGAGGGTCAGGATGAGTAAAGATAAATACATAAATACTGACCAAATTAGAGATTTTGTGAAAACAAGTCCAGATTATTATGTTCGTGAATTTGAAAAAATTAATAATAATTCCAAGTTTGTCTTATCTTTTAATCTTTTTGCATTTTTATTCGGGTCAATATGGTTCGGTATAAGGAATATATGGAATTGGTCTTTAGCTTTCTTAATTATTGAGGCTTTTGCAATTGTACAAATTGTTAGAGGTTTTTTTGGAAACATTAGTGCTGAAGCCTACATAAAGATTGAGAAGATTCAATCTACAATTGATTTTCGTGAGAAACAGCTTCAAGCAGCAATTGAAAAAAACTCTGATAAAGTTGAAATGTTTAAGAGAACAATTAAATCTCTTGAGGATTCGATTGAAGGCTACTTGCAGGAGGCTCAAGCCATTGAAGCCTCAGGAGTTTGGATTGCAATCAGTGGGATTATTCTTTTTCTTTTGATTAGATTTGCTCAAGGCATTCTTGCAAACTCTATTCTTGAAAAACGTTTCTCTGAATGGCTTTCAAACAAATTGATTAGCCCTGGAATGCAGTTTAAGAATTATTTATTAAGCATATCTTTTGCACTAATTATTGTAGTTTTTTCTGCAATTCATTACAGTTTTCCTACACTGATAGACATGTTTGCTGATTTTCCAACGCATCCAGACATTAGGCTCACATCAATTGATGGGGTTGAGAGAACCTTTGATTATGCCGTAGTTAAGGGCGACGTTCTATTCAGCGCAATTACAGTTGGAATTCGTTCAGTTCTTGATTCTTTGGAAATGCTATTTGTTACCACGCCGTGGATTGTTGTAATAAGTGCAATTGTCCTAATGACAGGGCTCTCAGCAGGGCCTCGAGCAGCACTTTATTCGCTTTCATTTTTAGCTTATATGGGCTTTTTAGGTTTTTGGATTAAGGCGATGACTACTCTGGCGCTACTAGGTACAGCAGCGATTTTAAGTATATCAATAGGGATACCGCTAGGTATTTACTGCTCAACACGACCTAGATTTTATGCATTTATTAGACCTATTATGGACTTTATGCAAACTATGCCAGCATTTGTATTTATGATTCCTGTAATCGCATTTTTTGGAACTGGAAAGGTATCTGCTGTTATCATCACAATGATATTTGGTGGTACACCTGTAGTCAGGTTAACGGTTCTTGGATTAAAAGGAGTTCCTGAATCAATCAGAGAGGCTGCCATCGCTTACGGCGCTTCAAAATGGTACTTGTTAACTAAAGTCGATTTACCCTTAGCGATGCCGACTATTCTTGCTGGAGTAAACCAAACAGTGATGCTAAGTCTTGCAATGGTTGTAGTTGCCTCACTAATTGGTGCTAAAGGCTTAGGCCAAGACGTCCTTGAAGCTCTTCAATATGCAAATGTGGGGCAAGGTATCCTTGCTGGAATTGCTATCTTATTTTGCGCCTTAATCCTTGATAGAGTTATACAAGGAAAGAAAAAGGACTAAGCTAAAAAGCTATTCAAAAGCCCACTCAAACGCTGGAATAGCTGCAGATCCTCCAGTATGAAGAAACAACACTTTGTCAGTGGTTTTGAAGAAGTTAGATTGAACCAGTCCAATCAGCCCATCGAAAGCCTTTCCGGAATAGACAGGATCCAATAATATCCCCTCTCTAGTAGCCATAAGACTTAACGCTTTTCTCATGCCATCTGTAGGTTCAGCGTAGCCTGGACCAACGTAACTATCATCCACAAAAACATCCTCTCTATTTGGCGCTGAACTATCAACATATTTAAGGGAATTAGTAGCCAATTGGTAAACCCTCTCTTCTTGAGTTGATTTATTATCCTTGATGCTTATTCCAATAATTTTGATTTCACTTTGAAAAATTGTTTTACCAGCTACAAGGCCAGCATGTGTTCCTCCGCTTCCTGTTGCCAGTAAGATGTGGGTAAATTGATTATTGTTTTGATTTTCAATTATTTCACGCATACACTCAATATAACCAAGCTCTCCGAGATGATTGCTACCACCGACTGGAATGAAATAAGGGTTTCCTCCACTGTGTTTATTTTCTTCCACTATTTCATCAGCATAGTCTTTGACATCCCTGTCTGGGGGGCACAAAATCATCTCAGCACCAAAAACTTTATTTAAAAAAACATTTCCCGAACTCATATAAATTTCCGGAGCGTCTTTAAGTCTTTGCTCAAGCACTATAAGCTATTGCATCAGCAAGTATAAATTCAAGTTTTCTTGTTTTGTTACCCCCTGTTGCTAGACCAGTACAATCATCTCTTTTAATGAAAATTTGCGGCCCACCTAAATAGTCAGAAATACTCTTTAAATGCTCTATAGGAGTAGGAAAATGACCTAAACTAACTCTTTTAAAATTTTCAATCATGACGAGTAGTTGCTTGAAATGTATTTTTTTAAAACGATTTTATAGTTAAACTTTTAAATCAAATGGAAATTATAAAAAAAAGTGCTATTTTTTCTCCTTGTAAAACCTATAGATATTCATTAACAAGAATATGGAATGATAAAAAAAAACCGATTTTATTTATTGGCCTTAACCCTTCAACAGCAGATGAAAATAACGATGATCCTACAATAAGAAAGTGTATGAATTATGCATACCTCTCCCAAATGATTTAAAAAAATCAAAATTTCCTGTAGGCAAAAATAATAATCAATTTATTATTAATTCAATAAAGGAGAGTGAAATGGCAATAGCTGCATGGGGAAATGATGGGAAGCTTTATGGAAGAGACAATGAGGTTCTTGAATTGATCTCAAACCCAATGTGCATTAATATTAACAAGACTGGCCAACCAGCACACCCACTCTATCAAAAAAATGATGCCACTCCTAAATCCTACAACAATAAATATAGCCTCCTTAAGTTGAGTTAGACACATTAAATAATCAATAATGCATATAATTTGTTGAACCTTTACCAAATAAAGCAATATCTCAAATAAGTGTTTATCTTTAATCTATGAATTACGTTGTTATTGATCCAGTAATAGCCGATTTAGGATTTATTAAGATTTATTGGTATGGGGTAATGTATCTCCTAGCTTTTCTTTCGGCATACATGCTTGCAAGGTATCGTTGCAAAACTAATAAATTATGGAACTTAAAGCATGTGGATGACCTTATTTTTTATGGTGCTCTAGGTGCTGTTCTAGGAGGAAGGCTAGGATATTTATTGTTTTACAATTGGCCAATTTTTATTTCAAATCCACTCTCTTTTTTCAATTTTCAAAACGGTGGAATGTCCTTTCATGGTGGATTTCTTGGTGTTTTGTTGGCGATGGTTATCTTTAACAGAAAACACAAGTTTTCTTTCTTTCAAACTACTGACTTTATTGCCCCTTTAGTGCCTTTAGGACTTGGATTTGGCAGGATTGGTAACTATATAAATGGTGAGCTTTGGGGGAGGGTAACAGAAAGCTCATGGGGGATTTTAGCGCCTGATCAGAGTGGGCTATGGGAAAGGCGTTTTCCAACTCAACTATACGAGGCTTTTTTAGAAGGCTTTGTATTATTTTTAATTTTATGGTTGTTTAGCAAAAAGAATTCGCCACTGATGTCAACTTCAGCTCTATTCCTCATATTCTATGGCGTTTTTAGATTTATAATTGAATTTGTTAGGGCTCCAGATTCTCATATTGGCTACCTAGCGTTTGATTGGCTTACTATGGGTCAATTACTGAGTCTTCCAATGATTTTCATTGGAATATTTTTATTACAAAAGTCATACAGTTTAAAGAGAAGAGCATGAAGCAATATTTAGATTTTTTAAGGCTTGTTAGAGACAATGGTGCAGAAAAAACTGATCGAACCGGTACTGGCACTAAAAGTATTTTTGGTTATCAAATGCGCTTTAAACTCACTGAGGGCTTTCCTATTGTAACTACCAAAAGGGTTCATGTACCCTCAGTTATTCATGAGCTACTATGGTTCTTGAAGGGGGATACTAACATTAAATACCTCAAAGAGAACAAGGTTAACATCTGGAATGAGTGGGCTGATGAAAATGGTGATTTGGGCCCAGTTTATGGAGCTCAATGGAGAAAATGGAAAAACTCTGAAGGAGTGGAAATTGACCAAATTAAGCAAGCAATTAATCTAATTAACAACTCTCCAGACTCCAGAAGAATCATTATATCCAGTTGGAATGTGGGTGAATTAGAGAGTATGGCTCTTCAGCCATGCCATGCTCTTTTTCAGTTTTATGTTGCCGATGGAAAGCTATCCTGTCAGCTGTACCAGAGAAGTGCAGATATATTTTTAGGTGTCCCCTTTAATATAGCATCATATGCTCTTTTAACGCATATGATTGCGCAGCAATGTAATCTAGAGGTGGGTGATTTTGTTTGGAGCGGCGGTGACTGCCACATCTATTCTAATCACTTTGAACAAGTTGATACTCAACTTAAAAGAACGCCTAAAAAACTTCCAACTCTTTCCATCAAAAGAAAGCCTGAAAGTATTTTTGAATACACTTATGAAGACTTTGAGTTAATTGATTATATGCATGATGATCCTATCAGAGCACCAGTAGCGGTTTAATTAATGGAAAAACTTCAAAAAAACCTCTCTTATCACTTCAGTGATATTACACTTCTAGAAATGGCATTAACTCATCGAAGTGTCAGCAAAAATAATAATGAGCGACTTGAGTTTCTTGGTGACAGTGTATTGGGCTTTATAATCTCTGAAGAGCTCTTTGTGCGCCACCCAAATATCGATGAGGGACAACTTTCAAGGCTTCGATCTCACCTAGTCAGAGGTAATACATTAGCAAATTTAGCGAAAAAGCTGAATATTTCTGAAAATCTCAATCTTGGTCAAGGTGAATTAAAAAGTGGCGGATTTAGACGAGAATCAATTCTAGCAGATGCTTTTGAAGCAATATTAGGGGCTATTTTTTTGGATTCTGACTATTTGACTGTTAAAAGAATTACCTTAATGCTATTTGATAACCTTTTAAATGATACAAAACCAGAAGACTCCCTAAAGGATTTTAAGACTCAACTTCAAGAACTTCTCCAGAAGAAAGGCCACTCCCTTCCAAAATATGAACTCTTGCAAACCAAAGGCAAAGATCACAATGCAATTTTTTATGTAAGCTGTCTGGTTGATGAATTAAAGATTAGTGTAGAAAAAAGCGCAAAAAGCATTAAAAGAGCTGAACAAGCCTGTGCTCAATCAATACTTGAAGAGATTAAAACCTTATGAGTTTCCAAGCAGGCTCTATCGCTGTTGTAGGTCGTCCAAATGTTGGAAAGTCAACCCTTGTTAATGAGCTCATTGGTCAAAAGCTCTCAATTACCTCTCACCGTCCGCAAACAACTAGGCATCGCATCAATGCAATTGATACTCAAAAATCTTATCAAATGGTCTTTGTAGATACACCAGGGATACATATTGGAAATAGTAAAGCGATCAATTCATATATGAATAGGGCAGCTAGCTCTAGCTTTAACGATGTCGATATAATTATTTGGATTGTCGAAGTTTTTAAGTGGACTAAAGAAGATGCGAGAGTTTTAGAGCATCTTAGTCGTGCCAATGTTCCAATTTTGCTATGCATCAATAAGATTGATAAGGCAACTACAATTGAAAAAATACTTCCATTTCTTGAGTCATTAAATGAAAAATTTCAAGCGACTGAAGTTTTTCCTCTTTCAGCTTTTGAGCGCTCAGATATTAAAAAATTAAGAAAGCTAATACTCAAATATTTGCCTGAGCAAGAGGCAATTTATAATGAGGATTACATAACAGATCGATCTCAAAAATTTATTATCTCTGAATTCATTCGTGAAAAACTTATGAGAAACTTATCGAATGAACTACCCTATGATATTACTGTTGAAATTGAAAGGTTTGAATTGGATGGCAAACTTTATAGAATTGCTGCACGCATCTTTGTTGATAAGGCGTCTCAAAAAAGCATTGTCATTGGTCATAACGGAGAGATGTTGAAGAAAATTGGTCAAGAGTCAAGACAAACAATCGAAGGCTTCTTAGAGGCAAAAGTTTTTTTAGAATTATGGGTCAAAGTTAGGCAAGGCTGGTCTGATGACAAAAGAGCGCTTGCATCCCTAGGTTATGACTAAAGTTGAGAATACACCTGCTTTTCTAATTCATCGAAGGATGTACCAGGGAAGTTCACTATTATTGGATTTCTTTACAAAAGATTTTGGAAGACTAAGGTTAATTGCAAGAGGTGCAAGAAATAGTAAAACTACGCTTCAAATGTTTCAATGTTTGAGTATCTCGTTTAAGGGCAGGGGAGATTTAAAAAGTCTATCTCAATGGGAGATAGCTGATCAACCTAGACGTCTTCAAGGTGATGACTTAATATTAGCAATGTATGCAAATGAACTTATCCTTAGACTACTTCCTGAAAGTGACCCAAATGGCGATATATTTAAGTCTTATTGGATTTTATTGGAAAATCTATTAAATCTTGATTCAAATGAAAAAGAGTACGAACTTCGTAAATTCGAAAACCAAATGTTGGAAGATTTAGGCTATGGTTTAGATTTTGAGCACGATATACATGGAGAAGACATTAGTTTAGATTTATATTATGAATTTATTGAACATCAAGGCTTTGCTTCTAACAAAAATGGAGTATTTCTTGGTAAAACTCTTCTCAAATTAGCAAATGATGCAAAGATAAATCTTGATTCAAATGAATTAAGAGTTTTAAAAAAAATGAATCGAAAAAGATTAAAATCACTCCTTGGTGACAAACCACTCAAAAGTAAAGAGTTGTTTTTTGTGAAATAGTTAAATTATGAGTATTTATTTAGGCGTTAATATTGATCATATTGCTACATTAAGGCAGGCTAGGGGTACCAAATATCCCAGTTTAATTGAAGCAGCAAGAATATGTGAAAACTCTGGTGCAGACAGTATAACTCTGCATCTAAGAGAAGATAGAAGACACATTCAAGATCATGATGTAGAGGAACTTAAGCATTCACTAATCACTAAAATGAATTTAGAGATGGCGGCGACAGATGAAATGCTAAAAATAGCAACCAATATTTCACCTGAGGATTGCTGTCTTGTTCCAGAAAAAAGGCAGGAACTTACTACAGAAGGGGGCTTAGATGTTGTTTCTCAACTTCACAGAATGAAAGAAGTTTGTGCAGAGCTCAGCTCTAACAATATTAAAACCTCTTTGTTTATTGATGCTGATAAAGTTCAAATAGATGCTGCTATAGAGTGCGGCGCACCTATTATTGAAATTCATACTGGACACTATGCAAATGCTAAAAGTAGTGAAGAGTTAAACTCAGAACTTTTAAAAATTGTAGAAGCTTGTGAATATGCTCATAGTCTAGGTTTACAGGTTAATGCTGGTCATGGTCTTACAATGCATAATACTCGTGCCATAGCAGAAATTGATTCCGTGGTTGAATTAAATATTGGACACTCAATTATTGCAAGGTCTTTATTTGTAGGGCTTGCTAGCGCAACATCTGAAATGAAACAGCTACTAAAAGAGGCAAGAAATCAGTGATTTATGGCATTGGAACAGATATTGTAAGTATTGAAAGGATTCAAAACATCCTTAATAAAAATAGAGATGGTTTTATCAACCGCGTGCTAACAGAGCATGAAAAGGCTTTATTTGCGAATAAAGCAGACAGTGCAGCATTCTGTGCCAAAAGATTTGCAGCTAAAGAAGCATTTTCTAAAGCACTAGGGACAGGAATCGGAAGAGTTGTTAGTTTTCAAGACTTGACGGTAAGAAGCAATGAGCATGGAAAACCATACTTTATGCCAAGCGAAAAACTTAGGCTATACCTTCAAGAAAAAGGAATTAAGCATGGACATCTTAGTATATCCGATGAGAGTCAAAATGCTTTAGCTTTTGTTGTGCTTGAAGCCTTAGATGATTTGGGAAAGCAAAATTAAAAAATCAAGCTAGAAAGGAATATCATCCTCAAATTCATCAGGGGCAACAGGGGTTATGGCCGCTGGTGCAGGCTCAGGTGCCGCTTTAGACTGCGGCTGTGAACTTTGAGAAGCAGGGTTAGAATTCATATCGTCTCTTCGGTCAAGCATTTGCAGAGTGCCATTGAAGCCACTAACAACAACTTCTGTTGTATAACGATCTTGTCCATTCTGATCTTGCCATTTGCGAGTTTGAAGCTTGCCCTCTACATAGACTTTTGAGCCCTTATCAAGATACTGACCAGCAATTTCAGCAACTTTGCCAAATAGACTCACTCTGTGCCATTCAGTTCTGTCTTGTTTTTGACCAGTGCTTTTGTCGGTCCAGGACTCGCTTGTCGCAACAGATAAATTACTAATAGCATTCCCATTTGATGCATATTTTATTTCAGGCTTAGCACCTAAATTACCTACCAAAATTACCTTGTTTATCCCTGCCATTGTAATTATTACTCCTGTAAAGTTTTAGTTTTGAGTGGCAAAAAAAGTATTAAAAACCACCAAATTATTGCAACAAATATTGTGAATAAGAATACACTATTTAGATCATAAATGTCATAAATCAGACCGCCAATTGCACCCCCGAAAAATGTACCTAAAAACTGAGAAGTTGAGAAGACACCCATTGCCAAACCTCTCTTTTCAGAGCTAGCTTTTCTTGATAGCAAAGAGGGCAAGAGTGCTTCAATTGAATTAAAAGCTATAAAAAAAATTGTCAGGGTAGCAAGAAATAATGAAAAGTTATAATTTGTATTTAAAAACAATAACTGACTAACGATTAATAACAAAATACTGAGCATCAAAATATGTTTTGTTTTTTGAAATTTTTCAGAAATAACAATCAATGGAAGCATCCCAAAAAAAGACAGGAGCATGGCTGGTAGATAGAGATGCCAGTTATCACTCATACTTACAATCTGATTTTCTACGATCAAAATTGGCATTACAATGAATCCTGCTGCGAGAATTAAATGCAAGCTAAAAACACTGAAATCGATGGCAATTAGTTCTTTTGTCAGAATGTCCTTAAATGCTTTTACCGATAGTTTGTAATAAATAATGGGAGGTGAATGCTTAAGAGAAAGAACAATTAACATTGCTAATATCGAGAGAAATGCAATAGACCAAAAAAGACCTTGAAGCCCGACTTTAGCGCTAATGATTGGCCCAATTAAAAGTGAAAGCATAAAAGCTACACCAATCTGAAAACCAACAAAAGCATTAGCCTTGGCCCTATTTTCTTCATTAACAGAGTCAGCCAAAAATGCCATGAGAACTGCTGATATTGCACCACCACCCTGAAAAGCTCTTCCTATAACAACTAGAAGAATATTTGAAGTGTTTGCAGCTATAACACTCCCAATGAAAAAGATTAAAAGCCCAAGAATTAGAATTGGTTTTCTGCCGAATCGATCTGAAAGATATCCAAAAGGAATTTGAAGGAGGGCTTGAGTTAGACCATAAATACCAATTGCCATACCAACAAGAAAAGGGGTTGAATTATCGTATTCAGATGCATACACACTCATGACAGGGAAAAGCATAAATAATCCCAGCATTCTAACCGACATAATGAGAGATATCTTCAGCGAAAAGATTCTTTCAGTTGAGTTCATAAATTTTAATAGAGTGTGAACTAATTAATAGAATAATTTGGAAGATAGTTAGGATAAGTCGAATAAAGAATTTCCCTTGAATCAGCTGCAAGTTGACTAGCATTAAGAAAATCATAGTTCCTTGCCATCAAATACAATGCATCTGGAACAGATAAACTGTTAGGATAATTTTCAATAATATATTTTGTTCTATTACTGGACGCAATATAAGCTCCGATTCTATGATAATAAATAGCAACATAAAATTCATGTTTTGCCAAAATATTTCTTAGGTTTGAAAGCTTATTTTTTGCTTCTTCAGAGTATTTTGAGTCTGGAAAAGTAATAATCAGTTCTTGATAATACTTATAAGCATCCTTTACACTACTTACATCTCTTTGGGCATTATCTGTAACTATATTATCCAGAATTGAATTTGACTTGCTTTCTGCAATAACGCCTCTTAAATAATAAGCATAGGGTGTTGGCGCAATATCAGGGTATCTTTCAATGAAATTATCCAGTTCAATTATAGCTCTGTTGTACTTTTTTTGTTTAAATAGGTTGTAAGCAATATCTAATCGGGCCTGAATTGCATATTTTGAATTTGGATAAGAAGCTAATATAAGTTGATACTCCTCTATTGCCTGCTCTATCAATCCAGAATCAACTTTATCTTCAGCCTTTTCATATAACTCTTTCGGGGTCAATCCATCTGCAACAAGCTTTATATTATCTTTTTCAGAGCCAAACATTGAACAGCCTGAGAGAAATAAAATCAAAGCAAGGGTAAAAATTAATCGACTATTCATAATTTTTTAAAGCAATATCTGTAAAAAAGATGGCAATTATACTATCGCATAATCCGCTAATAAGTCATTATACAAAGAACTTATAGGATTCATCCGTGTGATTATATAATTATAGAAAATCATGAGTAGAATTTTTAAAATTAATGGCAACTAATTTATTTCAAATTAAATCACAGATTACATACCTATGCAGTGTTCTGGAAGAATACCTGCCTAAAGAAGAGATTGATTTAGTGAAAAGAGCCCATAAAATTGCAGAAAAAGCCCATTCCGGACAATTTAGAAAGTCAGGTGAGCCTTATATTAGTCACCCCTTATCAGTTGCTTTGATTCTTGCTGAGCTTAAGTTAGACTACTTT
>LUMP01000502.1_pt1 | contig 11746 bp, 13 predicted proteins | sample 729641 | NCBI WGS metagenome assembly LUMP01 (sample SAMN03860260, study PRJNA289734) | marine metagenome | biome: seawater column; feature: ocean; material: water; isolation source: Red Sea water column Station 12 - depth 47m | place: Saudi Arabia: Red Sea | collected 2011-10-15 | depth 47 m | reverse complement strand
GTTCAATATTAAACCCGGTCTAAGCGGTGTAAAGGTAGCATCAATATGGATAGGATATGGATCTCCGGGAAAATTAACCGCATGAACACGATGATCTGGGAAATGCCTTCGAAGCCACTCAATACCTCGCTGATTTGTTGTGAAACCGTGCTGAACGACTAAGTCTTTCCCAAACCGGAGGACATCAGCGGCATCAAAAAGAGGTTCTTCTTCAGTTGTTACAAAAAACTTTTCAGCTGTCCACTTTAGGCGCTTTTCAATTCCAATCTTCTCAGACAAGTAATCAGCGCGATAATCTCTATCTGTGAGCCTTGGTTTTGGAGCAGCCTCATGACGAAAGTTGGGGTCTTCTTCCCAGTATTTTTCCATTAATGGCCTGTAACAAAGATACTCAAACCAACGGCAACGATACGACATTGTTGCTTCAAGTATTTCTGAACCAACGGTTAGAAGCACATCACGTGGAGGCATGCATCCAAATTGGCTGTCTGTATGAAAATCTGGAGTAGTAGCGGGTTTGGAAAAATCAATCGGCGTTGGCCTATCCACTCTAATTCCCCGTTTTTCAAGTAATGAGGCGAAATTATCTAGCAACTCGTTTGCTCTATCTATTGTTTCTTGAGGTCTCCTTCCCCACTGGCCTCGCATATCACTATCTTCTGGAACTTTCGCATCCAATGCAGGCTCTTCAGGTGGGATGTGGCAGTCATCAGCGCGCCCAACTATCACATGTTTTAAAGGATCCCATTCATTCCAGCTATTAACTACTGTTTTCATATTTGACCCCCTTAAAAACTAAAAAATTTCAAGAAAACGAAGTTTATAAACTACGAACTCCATCGATTTCACTACTCTATATTTTTAGTATTTAAAATATATATTTTTATGTTTCATTCCTACGAAAACTATACAGATAAATAATTTTCGATTAGTTTATTAGTGCTAGGAGAAACTAATATGACCACAACACTATTTGTACAAATACGCTGCAAGCCGGGAACGGCATATAATGTTGCAGATGAAATCGGTCTTCGTGAGATTCATTCTGAGCTATATTCTATCAGCGGTGATTTCGATTTGTTACTCAAACTTCGCGTGCCAAGTGGAGAAGATATCGGCAGATATATAAATGATAATTTATTAAATATCGAAGGAATAGAACGGACTAATACAATACAGACTTATAAGGTATTCACTCGTTGAACTAATCTTACGACCTAAGGGAACAAGAATATTATTGATATATTTAAATATGTTGTAAGGGATAGCTAAAATGACGGAGCATAAAGTATTCAACGATCTGGCTTCCATTGTATTAGAAAATTTCAAAGATAAACCAACATCGTTAACCGCTGGCCAACAAGAAGCGTCTTCGATACTTTGGACCTCTGCTGACGGTCACTGTAAGATTGGCGTTTGGGAATGCCAGCCAGGCCATTTCACAGCTGATCGCACATCCGCAGGTGAATATTGCCACATAATTAAAGGACGAGCCACTGTAACACGGGTAGATGGCGAAGCTCCAAGAGAAATAAAGGCTGGGGACCTTTTAGTTTTGCCTCAGGGCTGGAAAGGTGAATGGATAATCCATGAACACATGCGCAAGTTATTTATAATAGACGCATCGCCTAATCTCTAATTAATTTTATTTAGACAAATTTTTTAAATACTGCCTTTAAGTCATCTGAAACTCAAAAGGATTTTTGCAATGTTAAGTTTAAGTTCGATAGAACCTCAACAGGTGGGAGTCCAAGAAGAATTACTCTCCAAAGCCATCAAATTTGCAATAGACAACGAGTCCCAAATGGACCGTGATATAGGCGCCGCATTAGAAAAAGGTCACTTCGAGGAACCTTGGCCTATTGGTAAAACTATAGGACCTGTAAAGCACAGAAAGGCTGGTTCAGGGGTCATACTTCGAAAAGGTCATCTCATCAAAACGTGGGGTGATGTTGAATATGTCGATATGACTTTCAGTATAAGCAAAAGCTATTTATCGTTATGTATGGGGGTTGCGGTAAACGATGGTATCATTCCCGACGTTCATGCTCCAATAAGAACTATCGTAAAAGATGGTGGTTTTGACTCTGAGCAAAACAAAAATATCACCTGGGCCCAAATGTTACAGCTTACAAGTGAATGGGAGGGAACCCTGTGGGACAAACCAGATTGGATTGATCACTATCGGGATGTTATTGGAGACTCTCAAAACTTAGACAAAAGAGGAAGCAAGCGAAGTTTACAGCCGCCTGGGACTTATTGGGAATACAATGATGTCCGTGTTAATCGATTATCTTTGGCCCTGATGCATGCCTTTGGTCGTCCTCTTCCCGAAGTACTCAAAGAAAGAATTATGGATCCAATTGGAGCATCAGAAACATGGGAGTGGCATGGGTATGATAATTCTTGGTTAAATATAAATGGAAAAAGACTACAATCAGTTTCCGGTGGAGCGCACTGGGGAGGTGGTCTATGGATAAATAGCTTAGACCACGCTCGGGTTGGCCAATTAATGCTTAATAAGGGTCAGTGGAATGGAGTGGAAATAATTTCAGAAAAATGGGTTAACGAGTGCGTCACTCCCTGTCCAATAGCATCTTTTTATGGATACCTTTGGTGGTTAAATGACTCCAAAAGAGGCATGTTTCCAGGCGCCCCCCATTCCGCATTTTGCGCTATGGGTGTTGGAACTCAAATTATTTACATCGATCCTGAAAATGATTTGGTAATTGTAGCCAGATGGATTGAAAAAGAAAAAGTGCCTGAATTTGTTAGAATGGTATTAGCAAGTATCAAAAATAATAAACCAGACAGGGCCAGATAATTTTCTCCTTACCGTTTATTTAAGGGACTTTAAATTAAAAAGCACTCAAAATAGAAAAACCAATTACGAGCTGGCAAACAAAACCTATCAAAAAAGCAACTGTTCGAAGCAAAGGAATTGCTAAAACATGCATAATGTAATGAAAAACCCTAGCAATGAAGTATATCATGGCCATCAATGCAGTAATTTCATTTTCAAGATCAAAAAGTACCAGCAGTATAACCAATGGGGCAAAAATCACTAAATTTTGAACTGCATTACCATGCGCTGCTTTAGATCTTTGAGCCCAATCTGAGTATAGCTGTGCAGCAGCATCAGGATATAAAAAAGCTTTTATTGGCCCAGATTTAATTAATGAATTTAAAATCTGCGGAATCCAAAGCAAAGCAGTCATAATGACTGTTAATGTGAGCCAGTAAATTTCAGGTGAATTAATATCAATCATTCTAAGAAAACTTTCATTTTAATTACGATGTAAGCCTAACACTACAAAATAAATTATATTGAGCAATATTATAACAATAGTAATTAACAAGAAATTACTAGATGAACTTCAGAATTGCATATCGGCGAGAACAATTCCTCTCGTTGGTGTAATTCGCCAAGATATACCAGTTTTTTTAACAAACTCAGCTTCTGCTATTCTAAACAATTTTTGGCATGCATTAAACGCTTTTTCGTCTTTGTATTCCCACATGAACCCTAATTTAAAAGTGCCTTTTCTATTCCAAATTTGAGATACCGTCTGCCTTAAAGCTCCTGCTTTTTTGAAATCTTCGTGCATATCTTCAATTATTTTAACCCACGCTTCATGTGCAACTGTTTGATCACTTTTACTAAGAAGATCACAGACAATATAACTCATCAAAAGCGTCTCAGGTTTTGACATTTAGCATACTCCATTGGCTCAAACGTACTTTGAGGTACTAAATTAGCAAAAAGGCTTATGGTCAAGCAAGAGGGTTAAAATTTGAGGGATTTTATGGCGGAAACGAAGGGATTCGAACCCTCGAGACGGTTCCCCGCCTACTCCCTTAGCAGGGGAGCGCCTTCGACCACTCGGCCACGTTTCCACCGACCGGTTTACCTAGGTGTTGAAGTAAGGACAAGGTCTCAAATTAAATTTAGAACAAATTTTTTAAATTAAATATCATCAAGTATTGAATAAAAAATGCATGACATCTCCGTCCTGCACTAAATAGGATTTACCTTCGACACGCATCTTTCCTGCCTCCTTAGCGCCGCTTTCTCCTTGGCAAGTTACATAGTCATCATAAGATATCGTTTCTGCTCTTATAAAGCCACGTTCAAAATCCCCATGGATAACTCCAGCGGCTTGCGGTGCGAGAGTTCCTTTTTTGACTGTCCATGCTCTTGCCTCTTTTGGGCCACAAGTAAAATATGTTTCTAGCTGCAACAAATTATATCCTGCTCGAATTAACCTGTCTAATCCAGCCTCAGATAATCCCATTTCTCCCAGAAAAAGCTCAGCAATTATAACCGTACCAGCACCTTGTTTTATGGCCATTTTCTCTACTTTTTCAGAAAATAAATTACCATTAGAGGCACTGTCTTCATCAACATTGCAAACATATAGAGTTGGCTTAGATGTCAGTAACTGAAGGTTTTTCCAAGCTTTCTTATCTTCTTCAACAATTTCAACAGAACGCGCTGGCTTTCCTTGTTCAAGTGCATTCATTGCCAGTTGTAAAAGGCGTTCTTGCTCAATGGCTTCTTTGTCACCACCTCTTATTTTTCGAACAAGACCCTCTTTTCTTTTTTCAATACTTTCCATATCGGCAAGCATAAGCTCTGTCTCAATCGTCTCAGCATCTTCCACAGGATCAACTCGGTCATCCACATGGGTCACGTCGTCATCTTCAAAGCATCTCAAAACATGAGCTATGGCATCAACTTCTCGAATATTTGCCAAGAATTGATTACCCAAACCTTCACCTTTAGATGCACCCTTTACAAGGCCAGCAATATCTACAAACGTCATCCTGGTGGGGATAATTTGACTAGACTTAGCAATTTGCGCCAACGTATCGAGACGGCTGTCTGGAACCGCAACTTCACCCACATTCGGCTCTATGGTGCAAAATGGAAAATTAGCGGCTTGAGCAGCTGCTGTCTTTGTGAGTGCATTAATTAGTGTAGACTTTCCTACATTTGGAAGGCCCACTATTCCCATTTTGAAGCCCATTGAAAAACCTTACTTTACCTGTTCGGCCAGCTTCTAAATCTTGTCTCATGCCAAAGCAAGCAAAATAGAGAGTTATTGAGCTCTCCTAGGCCAAAAGTTCGTAACAATTAAATTTTCCTTCAAACAAGGTAAGGATTGATTTCTTTAAAAATTTTAGGCAATTGGAAAAGGACTGCATTGGAGATCCAAGATGACTAGAATTGAGCAAACTTTCAAAAAGTTAAAAGCTGACAATAAGAAAGCTTTTGTCTCTTATATCATGGCCGGCGATCCTGATTTTGAAACATCTTTGGAATTAGTTATGGGACTCCCGGATGCAGGAGTTGATATTATTGAATTAGGTCTCCCGTTTACTGATCCAATGGCAGATGGCCCAACTATACAACTAGCTGGCGGCCGGTCGCTCGATAACGGAATGACACTTTTGAAGACATTGGAATTAGCAAAAAAATTTAGAGAGAAAAATGATGACACCCCTATCGTTTTAATGGGCTACTACAATCCAATTTATAGTCACGGTGTCGAAAAATTTTTGATTGATGCAAAGGCAGCAGGAGTAGACGGACTTATAGTTGTTGATCTTCCACCTGAGGAGGATGATGAACTTTGCATACCCGCTCAAGCAGCTGGTATAAATTTTATTAGGCTTGCCACCCCTACTACTGACGAGCACCGATTACCTAAAGTTCTGCAAAATACCTCTGGCTTCGTTTACTATGTTTCGATTACTGGCATAACAGGAGCTGCTGAAGCTGAGGCTAGGGACGTTGGACCTGAGGTTGCCAGAATTCAAGAAAGTAGTGGTTTGCCAGTAGTCGTTGGATTCGGCATTAACACCCCACAAAAAGCAAAAGCAATTGCAGAAGTTGCTGACGGTGCTGTGGTAGGTTCTGCTATTGTATCAGAACTAGCTAAAGGCAAGAAAGTGTCTGAAGTTTTAGGGTTCGTCAAGTCACTGGCTGATGGTGCGCATTCAGCATAATTTCAAAATGAGTAATGATTATGGCTACTATTACAAATATTGAAGATTTAAAAAAAATTTATAAGCGCCGTGTGCCAAAAATGTTTTATGACTATGCTGAAAGTGGTAGTTGGACAGAGCAAACCTTTAGAGATAATGTAAGCGACTTTGAGAAGTTAAGATTTCGACAGCGCGTTGCCGTTGACATGACGGGCAGAAGCACGGCTACTAAAATGGTTGGTGAAGATGTAACCATTCCTGTGGCACTGGCTCCGGTTGGGCTAACTGGAATGCAGCATGCTGATGGAGAAATTCTGGCAGCTCGATCAGCAGAAAGGTTTGGAGTACCCTTCACACTTTCAACAATGTCAGTTTGTTCGATCGAAGATGTGGCGGAACACACAAGCAAACCTTTTTGGCTTCAATTATACATGATGAAAGACACAGATTACATTTCAAGACTTATTCAACGTGCTAAAGATGCCAAAGTATCAGCCCTTGTTATAACACTTGATTTACAAATCCTTGGGCAGCGTCATAAGGATCTAAAAAACGGTTTATCCACACCACCAAAATTAACATTGAAAACGATGGCTAATCTGGCAACAAAATGGCGTTGGGGCTGGGGTATGTTAGGCACCAAGCGACGTTTTTTTGGAAATATTGTTGGCCATGCTACGAATGTAACAGACACAACCAGTTTATCTTCTTGGACCGCAGAACAATTTGACCCAAGTTTAGACTGGGAAAAAGTTAAGAAAATCAAAGATGAGTGGGGTGGGAAAGTTATCCTAAAGGGTATTTTGGATGCAGAGGATGCCAAAATGGCTCTCAATGTCGGTGCAGATGCAATAGTTGTATCTAACCATGGAGGACGTCAATTAGACGGTGCGATTAGTTCAATTAAAGCACTGCCTTCAATACTCGACGCAGTGGGAAACGAAATTGAGGTTCACATAGACGGTGGTATAAGAACGGGCCAAGATATTCTCAAGTGTATGGCCATGGGAGCAAAAGGTACTTATATTGGTCGTGCTTACACTTATGGTTTGGGGGCTCTAGGCGAACAAGGCGTTACAAAAACGCTGGAAATTCTTCAAAAAGAATTGGATGTAACAATGGCCTTGTGCGGAGAGCGAGACATTTTGAATGTAAATAGAAATAATTTACTTATTCCAAAGGACTTTATTCCAGAATGGTTATAAAAGCCAAAAGCTAATCAAAAACATTAATCAAAGTCTTTTCAATCTGAATTTTTAAGTCTATAGAGCGTCATTCACGCGAGGCTACAGCCTTGGAGGAGCCTCGCCCTAATTAAATGGAGATACAAATGGCTGGTGAGATACCTGATCTTATAGCTCATGAACGTACGGGGACAGGCAAGGGCGCCGCTCGTCAAGCAAGACGCAATGGCATGGTTCCAGGCGTCGTATATGGAGGCGGGGTTGACCCTGTTTCAATTCAAATACCTTTTAACGACTTGCTTAAAAGGCTTAAGGCGGGGCGTTTTCTATCAACGCTCTTCAATCTAAAGGTAGAAGGCCACGATGATGTACGCGTTATATGTAGAGACGTGCAACGCGATGTTGTAAAAGATCTACCAACTCACCTTGACTTAATGAGATTGAGAAGAGCTTCAAAAGTTAATTTATTTATACCGGTTGAATTTATTAACGAAAACGATGCACCTGGCCTAAAGCGGGGTGGTGTTTTAACTGTCGTAAGACCAGAGGTCGAGCTTATTGTGACAGCGAGTGAAATTCCAGAAAATATAACAATAGATCTTACAGGCCTGAACGTTGGTGATGTTATTACTATTTCGAGCGTCACTCTCCCTGAGGGAGCTAAACCTACTATCGACCGAGACTTTGTTATTGCAAATATTTCTGCTCCTTCAAGCTTGAAATCAGCTGATGATGAAGGTTCTGAGGAGACTGAAGATCAAGCTGAAGAGACTACTGAAACCACTGAAGAAGAGGCTTCTGAGGAATAAAGTCAACGACATATGTTTGTTAAAGGCCTCGTCTTAATCGGGGCCTTTTTTGTAAATAAATAATTTTAACTTTATTTTTTATTTGCCTTATACTGATTTTGAGCAAGAAATTGTGTTACTGAAAGTAAAAAATGAAATTATTCGTTGGTCTAGGAAATCCGGGACAACAGTACCAGATGAACCGCCATAACATTGGTTTTATGGTGCTAGATGAAATAGCAAATACTCACTCTTTTGGCCCTTGGCGATCCAAATTCAGCGGTCATTTTTCTGAGGGTCTACTCGGAAACAAAAAAACGTTACTACTCAAACCATCAACTTTTATGAACCTATCGGGCCAATCGGTTGGTGAATTATCTAGATTCTACAAAATTGACCCCAAAAATATAATTGTTTTTCATGATGAACTGGATCTTGCCCCTGGCAAATGCCGCTTTAAATCAGGTGGAGGTCACGCCGGGCATAATGGACTAAAATCAATCCATAGTCACATAGGTGACAATTACCAACGTGTAAGACTAGGAATTGGGCATCCAGGTCATAAAGACCTTGTATCAAAATATGTTTTAAACAACTTTTCTAATGAGGATCAGAAATGGCTAAGAGAGTTATTAGCAAAAATTTCAGAAAGCTGCATTCACTTAGCCAATAACAAACCAGATAAGTTTATCAATCAAATTGCTTCAACACTTGGAAATAAAAAAGGAGCAGGCGAGAAAAGTAACGAAATAAAAGTTGAAAAAACATCGATAAAAAATAACTTCAACCAGGAGACAAAAGATGAGCAAAAATCCACACTGCAGAAGTTATTAGATAAATTTAATAGGAAGTAAGTCATTTGTTTGCAAAAGATAAATCAGAGAATGTTCTTGGGGAGGCTTTAGAAACCTGTTCAGAAAGTCCAAAAACTGGTTTTTTTCGCGATGGTTTCTGCAATACCTGCGACGCTGATCAAGGAAGCCACACAGTATGCGCTATAATGACGGCAGAATTTTTGGCTTTTTCGAAATATGTGGGAAATGATTTATCAACACCACGGCCTGAATTTGAATTCCCAGGATTAAAGGCAGGTGACAGTTGGTGTCTATGCGCGAGTAGATTTCTACAGGCTCATTATGAAGGTTGTGCTCCTAAAGTTAACCTAAAAAGCACCCATGAACGAGCGACTGAAATTGTTCCGCTAGAAATACTAGAAATATATGATGGCTCGATATAAGCCCTTAACAAAAGTATCATACAGCTCTTTTATCAATTAGATATTTTTCACACAGACTGATAAATCGATATCAACTTATTGACCGCCTCTTCTGGGGTAAGATCTTCACTAACCCCTTCTCGTCTGGAGGTAAGCTCAACTACACCGTTTTTCAATCCGCGGGGGCCAACAGTTATTCTCCAAGGAAGACCGATTAAGTCCATAGTGGCAAATTTTCCTCCTGCCCTTTCATTTCGATCATCATATAAAGGATCAAGGCCAGCGTTTGTTAGTCTTTGGTAAATATCCTGGCAAGCGTCATCCGCTTCTAAATTACCTTGTTTTAAATTTACTATGCCGCAATGGAAAGGCGTAACCCCTTCGGGCCACATAATACCTTTCTCATCATGGTTAGCCTCTATAATCGCTCCAACTAAGCGGCTCACACCTATTCCATGGCTGCCCATATGTACCGGCGAATTATCTCCATTGGCATCTGTTACAGTGGCGCCCATTGCTTCCGAATATTTTGTTCCAAAATAAAATATTTGCCCAACTTCAATGCCTCGTGCCTTACGCTGTCTTTCCGGTGGAATTTTTTCAAATACCGAAGGCTCATGGGTTTCATCCGTTCTGGCATACAGAGAAGTAAATTCATCTAATACCGACTGGCATGCTGAGTGGTCATCATAATCAATTTCACGATTTCCAAACTTTAAGTCGGTAACTTGGCTGTCATAAAATACTTCAGACTCTCCTGTTTCAGCCAAAACTAAAAACTCATGCGTGTCCTCGCCGCCTATCGGACCGCTATCGGCACGCATGGGAATAGCTCTCAATCCCATTCGCTCATATGTTTTTAAATAACTGACAAGATGACGATTATAAGAATGAAGAGCATCCTCTTTGGTCAAATCAAAATTATAACCATCTTTCATGTAGAATTCTCGACCTCTCATAACCCCAAATCTGGGGCGTATTTCATCTCTAAACTTCCATTGAATTTGATATAAGGTGAGCGGCAAATCTTTGTAACTGCTTATGTGGCTTCGAAAGATATCCGTCACTAATTCTTCTGCTGTTGGGGTGAACAATAAGTCACGATCATGCCGATCCTTCATTCTGAGCATCTCTTGACCATAATCATCATAACGGCCACTTTCCCGCCATAATTCAGCTGATTGAAGTATTGGCATTTGGATGGCTTGATGCCCAGCACGTTGTTGCTCTTCGTGAATTATATTCTCTAAACGTCGAAGAACTTTAAAACCCAAAGGTAGCCATGAATATATTCCGGCTGTAGCCTGCTTTATTAATCCAGCGCGCAGCATCAACCTATGACTAACAATTTGGGCTTCTGCCGGGTTTTCCTTCAATACGGGAATAAAGTATCGAGATAGACGCATAAATTTTCCAAACTATTTCTTAATTACAGAACATGTAACGGCATCATAAAACCTGTACAAGCCTCAGATCACGTTTTCATACTTGCATGCCATTCATTAGTAGCTCACATTAACCGTATAAAACCAATTTGGAGGGATTATGAGCTTTTCAGTTCGCCAACAAATGATTTTTTGGGGAGTTTTATTGTTATCTGCAGTTATTCTGCTCACTTACCTAGGGAATATTTTGTTACCATTTATAGCTGGAGCAGCTCTGGCCTACCTACTTGACCCATTAGCAGATCGATTGCAACATATTGGATTTAGTAGAATATGGGCGGTAATTTTAATATCGGCTATTTTTGTTCTTCTATTTGCTCCGATAGCAGTATTCATTTTTATAAATTTGGTTGATCAACTTACAAAACTGGTAACCGCTGCCCCCGCAATCTCAGAAAAACTCACTGCAGTAATCAATGGAACATTGCCCTCAAAATTCAGCCAGTCATTCAATTTAGATGAAACCAATTTACCTTTAGGTGAGTTTTTAAATTCCACAATTATTGTACTAATGTCGAGTATAGTTAAATCCTTTTCATCGCTTGTAAGCATCGCAGGCTTAATTTTAATAACCCAGGCATAAAGAAGTTTTTTAAACTAATTATTCCTGCAGTTTTAGCTGGCGGAATCATTCAAATTAATTTACTTATAGATACAATTTTTGCATCTTTACTAGAAACAGGAAGTCCAACTTGGCTATATATTTCTGACAGATTAATTCAGTTTCCAATGGGAATTTTTGCGATTGCAATTGGCACAGTGTTACTGCCAACGCTATCAAAATTTGATCTTAATGATGAAAAGGATAAATTTATTGCAGGAATACAAAAGGGCCAAAAATTTGTTTTATATATTGGATTACCATCTTTAATAGGTTTGTTTTTCTGTGCAGAAGACTTGATAAGCACTATTTTTTATAGAGGCGCTTTTTCATCAATAGATGTTATTAATTCATCTTATAGCCTGATGGCATTTTCATTTGGATTACCCTTTTTTATGCTTATGAAAGTTTTAACTCCAGCATTTTTTGCAAGAAAGGATACCAAAACACCAATGTACGTTGCTCTAGCATCATTATTTTTGAATGTGATATTTAATTATTATTTAGCATTTGTTTTAGAT
>LUMP01000258.1_pt1 | contig 11793 bp, 14 predicted proteins | sample 729641 | NCBI WGS metagenome assembly LUMP01 (sample SAMN03860260, study PRJNA289734) | marine metagenome | biome: seawater column; feature: ocean; material: water; isolation source: Red Sea water column Station 12 - depth 47m | place: Saudi Arabia: Red Sea | collected 2011-10-15 | depth 47 m | reverse complement strand
CGATAAAAATCTCTCTGCTTAAATTAGTTTTTGAGATCAAAGTATTTATATCTTCATATATAATATCATTAACTGTTTTATAGCCCTTGCTTTTTAGCAGTTCGATGGAGGAGTTATCTATTTCATCTTTAAAACTATTTAAATCAACATCATCATCTGAGTTTACTAACTCATTAGATGTAACATAGAACTGTATAGCTGTTTCATTTTTTACAAACTTGAAACTAAATTTTGGTAGGTGTTTAGCATCGTAAGGGTCTTTCGTAATTTCAGTTAACCAAGCTGCCATTTTATCATTATCAAAAAGTTTACGTTTAGTTCTTCGATCTGCGTCTACTAGATAATAATTTGATCCATCAGTTGTTTTATACTGGTACCAAAATTTATTTCCATATTTTAACCAATTTGGAGAAACTGATGTTGAATGTACCATTTTAGCCAGGTTTTTTGGTGAGAATTTAGCAGCTAAATCATAGTTAGAGACAACATTGTCCTGACCATAATTAATTAAAATACTTACTAGAAATATCCCTGTGATTATTTTTTTCATAATGAATTATTTTTTTGAAAGTTTTATAAAAACTTTTTGTTGTTCTTTATTTAAACCATCCGCAGTAAAAATTGAAATTCCTTTTGCACCATTTTTCTTAGATATTAAAATTGCTTTTTCTAAATCTTCAGGATTTCTAAGTGCAGGAGCGTATAGTCCAGAGACTATTGGAAAGTCCACATCGGATACACCTTGTTTGGTTGCAAAACCAATCCAATTAATATTTTCTCTATAAAAATTTTGATAAAGCATTGGATAAGCTTTATCCAAGTTCCAATCATTCCAAGCTTGTCTTACCATTTGTCTGGACATTTCAGGAAATGGGAAAACTGCAGCTGTTACTTTTTTATTTTTCGAATGTGCAATACTGATTATTTCATTGACTAAAGATGAAACAGCATTTAATCTGAATTGTCTCCATTCAGTAGAAAGCTCTGGATATTTGATATCAATGGGATCTTTATCAAAAATTTTTTTAAACTTTTCTCTTGCAATAGGATGATATCCGTAATCATATTCCGGCAACTCTTTGTCTTGAACGATATTATACTTAGGTTGGAGATCTGCTCCTAAAATTACATCAGGAAATCTTACATAATCCAAATGTACTGATTCCAACCCCTCAACCTCCATTAGTTTTTTTGCATTATTAATTATATGATTTCTAGCTTCAGGATGAAAAGGGCTAAGCCATTGGTAATAGTTTACATATGCTCTATACTCAAGAGAATTTTGTCCTTTTCTATTTACTGCATACCAATCAGGATTTTTATTTGCAATAGTATCTCCGGGTCTATTTAATGTCCACATCCATCCATGAACTTTGATGTTTTTTTTCTTAGCTAATGGAATAATTTTGCTTAAAATATCTGCAGATCCACCAACTAAAATTTCAGAGATTCCTAAAGAATCATAATAGTTGAGTTTCTTTAACCATATATCCTCTTTAAATTCTTTTCCTGCACCTACCCATGTACTAAAAGTAAAGTTCTCTTGATTATCATGAGAACATGAAAACAAAAAAAACAACATTAATATATATATTCTGTTCATTTTAATTACGTTTAATTAATCCTGTATGATCTATGGAATAATTCAAAACACCAACTCCATAATTTGCAAAAATTTTAAAACCATTATCATTTTTTATGAATGAGCTATATATATTTTTACCATTAAATTTTTCAGCTTTGAATTTTACTTCGCTGCCATTTTCTAAATCTAAAAGCTTCTTGAATGATCCAAATCTTATTTCTCTAAAAATTGCATACAAAGTATGTTCAAGTTCTAATTCTGTACCTAATGAAATATCTGAACTTAAGGATCCATCATCAAAAACTAAATACCCCCAATTTTCAGGAATATGCATATTAATTTTTCCTTGTGGTGACCATACCCAATTATATTCAGGTAAAAACTTTCCATCTACCTTTTTTCTAAAATATTTATCATTTATCAAATCAAATTCCCAATTGACTCTTGAGAAATTTATTCTCCATACAGTACCAGCCTTAACATCATTTTCTATGTAAGGATCTTTTAATAATGAAATTTGATTCAAAGGAATAGCAATTTCTACGGTCCAAAAATTATCAATATCATTTGGGTTATTTATCGTTCCATCAATAGAAACAGCAGATTTTAGGCCTTCAATATTCCAACTACTATCGGCTCTTCCGCCTAGTCTATATGGCTTGTTAAGAAATAAATCCCATTCAGTTCCTAGTGCATTTATTTCAAACTCACCATAACTATTAACATGATCATTGGGTGTAATAAAGACCTCAAAATCGTTATTTAAAAACATTGTTGAATCTCTGGTTGTAATATCTCCCCAAATATGTTCTTCATATAATTTTGCAAAAATGTATAGATTATCATCATCCCATAGCATTTTTGTATTAGTTTTTTGACTTGGAATTTTATCGCCTTCAATATCAATAAAATCGACAGTATAATCAGAATTATACCAATCATTATCCTTTCCATCAATAATAATGTTAGATTCTGTTTTATTTACAACATATGTTTTTGGTATTATAATTTTATTACTCAATGGTAAGTCCATGTGAGACACCTTAGAACAAGAGATTAAAGCAAAAAATACTATGTAGTTTAAAATTCTCATAATTATTAATTAAATATATATGGATAGTATATAATTAATAAAATTATCAAAGAAGATATTACTGCAAATGAAACTGCTCCAGCAGCCATATCCTTGATGATACCAATTTTTTTATTAAAATCAGGGTGAACAAAATCACATATTTTCTCCACTGAAGTATTTAATGATTCAATAGATAAAACAAATCCCATTAAAAAAATTTGGATTATCCATTCATTTAAAGAAATTTCAAAATAGATACCTAGGAATATAAATAGAGTAATAAAAAATAATTGTGCTTTAATAGCTGCTTCAGAAAAAATTAAGATAAACATTCCTTTAATAGCTGTTAAAACCCTGTCCACTCGAATTTTAATAAAATTAATCACTATAGTTTTTTAATCTTAATATTTCTAAAGGATACAGGATGTCCTTCTGACTGAAGAGATATGTATCCATCTTCAAGTGGCATTCCTAGTTTATCCAAGAAGTTTTCTGGAACTTTATTACCACCTACTCTAATATTCGTATAAGTCAAAACTTTATTTCCCTCAACAATATGATGAATTAAAGAATCAGAATAAACAATAACCTGAACATTTACCCAATCATCATTATGATATGTTTCAGAATTCGAATTTATACAATGTTGTTTTGCTCTTTTTGAATCTATATCAACATCAGTACCTGGGGTACATATATTTGCTGTACTTCTTTTTCCTTCTCCCAATCCACCAAGAAGTTGTGTTTCTGCACTTACTGGAAACTCTTGGTCAATTAGCATTGTGTTGGGATGCTGACAATGAAGCATAATTCCACTATTTTTTACTGACCATCCTGGAGCCCCCTTCAAGTGTTCTCCACTAAACTTATAATCTAAACTCAGATGGTAATTTTTAAATTTTTCTTTTGTGTAAAAAATGTGACCAAATTTGTCCTCAAACTCATCGTAATCTTCATAAGAGACATTAATTTGACCATCTTCGGCTTTAAAAGTGTTGTTATAATTTTCTCCTAGTTCATGATATCTTATTTTGATATCCCAACCATCAAAAGAGTTGCCATCGAATATAGTTTGCCATTCTTCAGTTTGATTACAAGAACAACATACCAATACTATAAGTATTAAAAAATTTTTCATAATAAAAAGTGTGTAATTAAAGTTAAGAAAAATAGTTCTTAACCTTTCAATCCTGCAAGTTTTAGAATAAACTCAAAAAATCTATCTCCAAACCAATTTCTTATAAACAACATTGATCTTGCACCATATCCAACTAAATACCTTTTTTTTGGTCTTTTAGAAATAATAATTTTTTCAACACATTTAGCAACAACTATCGGATGTGAACCAATTGGATTTTTAATATTTTTTTTAATCCCATTTATCATTGCTTTATTAAGCTTTGAGTAAGGTGAATTTTTTGAATTCTTTTGAAGATTTTCTAACATAACATCGTTAAACTCAGTTACAATCATTCCTGGTTGTAGGAGACAGACTTTTATTCCAAATTTTTTTAACTCGTATGCTAAACAATCTGATAATCCTTCAAGTGCGTGTTTTGTGGAGTGGTACCAAGCACCTAATGGTGTGTATATTCTTCCTCCAACCGAGGATGTATTAATAATAATACCTTCTTTTCTTTCTCTCATAAATGGTAAGACTTCTTGTGTTATTCTTGCCAAACCAAATAAGTTTACATCAAATTGATTTTTTGCCCTTTCAATTGAAATATCCTCTACTGCACCCCACAAACCAAATCCAGCATTGTTCCACAAGACGTCAATTCTACCTTCTTTTTCAATTACATAATTAACCCCATTAATTATGTCTTCTTCTTTAGTGACATCCAATTTGAAAGCATTTCCTCCCGCATTTATAATTGGAGTCATTTCATTAAGCCGTCTAGCAGTTCCATAAACCTTATAATTCTTATTAGCTAAATAAACTGCTGTAACTAAACCAATACCTGATGAAGCTCCTGTAATTAAAATAACCTTTGACATTAGAATTATTTATATTATAACAAAAGTAACTATATTGATGATTATACTTTGAACTTGATGGATAAACGTGATTTTATAAAAACTTTGACTCTTGGAAGCATTAGTTGGTCTATATCATCTCGCGATATTCCTAATTGGCATAATGAGAATGACTCAGAAAAATTTTGGCAAAAAGTAAGAGATGATTATAATTTAGTTCCAGACTACATCAACCTTGAGAGCGGATATTATAATATAATTCCAAAACCTACACTAAATGCTTTACACAATCATATAGATAAGGTAAATCGATTAGGTTCAATGTATATGAGAAAATTTAAAGAAAAAGAAAAAGCTTCTATCAATAAAAAATTATCTCAAATTGTTGGATGTAGTTCAAAAAATTTAATTCTAACAAGAAATACAACTGAATCATTAAATTCAGTTATAAAAGGATTAAACTGGGTTGAAGGTGATAACATAATTTTTGCAAATCAAGATTATGGTGCAATGCAACAAATGATTCATCAAACTGCAGAAAGATTTAAACTTTCGACTACAATTTTAGACGTACCAAATCATCCAAAAGATGATGATGAGATTGTTTCATTATACGAGAAATCTATTTCTAAATCAACAAAACTCATTTTGGTTTCCCATATGGTGAATATCACTGGTCAGATTCTTCCAATAAAAAAGATTTGTAATATGGCCCATAATTATGGAGTTCAAGTTTTAGTTGATGGAGCTCACTGTATAGGACATTTTACATTTTCAATTGATGAATTAAATTGTGATTACTATGGTTCAAGTTTACATAAATGGCTAGCTGCTCCACTAGGTTGTGGTATTCTTTACATTAATGAAAAGCATCATAAAGACTTATGGCCATTATTTACAAGAAATTCTAATCTTGAAGATGGAATTGAAAGATTTGGACATACTGGAACTCACCCAGCTTATCACGATATATCAATCTCTAATGCAATTGATTATTATGTTATGTTAGGTCCAAAAAGAAAGGAAGATAGACTAAGATATTTAAATAATTTATGGACAAAACCATTAAGAAATAATAATAAAATCATATTAAATACTCCTGATAATCCAAAAAGGTATGCAGCAATTGCCAATGTTGGAATCAAAGGAATTTCACCAAGTGAATTAAGTAATATCCTATTTGAGAAATATAAAATTTTTTGTGTAGCAATTGATCGACCAGGAGTGAGAGGTTGTCGAATTACCCCAAATGTATTCACAAACGAAAATGAAATTATTTCATTTAGAAATGCTCTTTTAGAAATTGCATCATAATTACATCCAGTTCTTTTTAGATACTTCGACTTTATAGGCTAGAGTATCAACTAATTTTTTAATAATATTATCGTTCATAAAATTAAATCTAATTTCACCACCAGCAGTAGAAATATTTAAATCTGCAAGATTTAATCTTTTATACCAAATATCTTGGTAAACTTTAATTGATTGTATTTTGTGAATCTCAATTATTTTAGTTGAAATATCCCAAAAACCAGATTGAATTCTAATAAAATTATCTGATATAAATAAAAAATTGTTTTTATAAATTCTCCAAGAAATAAATGTTACAAGAATTAAATATACAGTTTGAAATATGAAATAGTTATAGGAATCAACTAATGATAAATAATATTGAATTGTAAAAAAAATTGCACTTAGAAATAATCCAAAGAATGAAAAGTTTAATACAAATTTCCTAATATTTGGTTTGACGATTAATTCCTCTTTTATTGAAGATTTATATATTAAATCGAAAATTTTATCTCGGTCATTTTTATTAGCTCCAGGTATTCTAATTTTAGAGCCTTCATTTGATTTTTCAGACATATTCATCTCACTAGATGCTTGAAAAATTAAAATATTACAAAGGTCTATTTTCTTTTGAAGCCAATTTTGAGTATATGAAAAAATCTGAACTTTATTTGGAGACATCATGGTGGTTTTGGTAGATAATAGACCATAACTTATAGTAAGATTATTATTTGTTTTTAAAGTAATAAACTTGTAGTACTTCACTAAAGTTGTAATAAGATTTGAACCTAGGACACCAAAAATTATTAATAAAACATAAAACAGAACAGCAATAAAACCAAAATCACCGTTCTTAATAAACGAAGAAAAACTTGGAATATAATTTATTGACAGAGCATCAAGATATTCTAGTAATCCAAAAAATAATGCTATAATAAAACCAAGAGTTTCAAAATATCTAGATGTAAGTCCTGTTTTAATTAATGTAAAAAAATCTATTTCGAGCTTATGGTTCTCAACCTTCTCCTCAACTTTATTAATTTTTACTTTTTCTTTAAGTGAATCCGTAAAATCTTTTATTTCAATTGCTATATTTTTTTCTATGGCTTTAATATTTACTTCCTTAGAATCAGATCCAGCTGTTTCCATCTGAACTTCATATAAGTTCAAAATCTTATGTACAAAATTTTGATTCAAATTAATTTGTTGAATTTTATTCAATGGAACACTTAATTTTGTCTTTTTAAAAAATCCTTTTTTTATAATAAAATCATTTTTACTAAAATCAAATTTGAAGGTGAAGTATTTAAATTCGATGTAGGTAACAACTGCAGTGATAACAAAAATTAGAGATGTTACTAGTCCTATATATACAAGATCAAAACCATCATTGAATAATGGTATAATCAAAAAGACAAGATATTTCCTTATTATATTAATGACTTTTTCAAAAAAAATCACAACCATTCCAAGCTTAGATTGTCTTTGTGGATTTGAAAATTTATCAATAATAGGTTGACTTAATTTTGACAAAATCTATTGTTTTAGTTTTTTAATTTTTTCAGAAACAAATTCTTTCCATCTATCTGCATCTTCTTTAGATAATCCTTTGATGCTAATATCAGAAGATGATCCTCCTGCCGTATAAAATTGTATTGAAGCAAGGTTATAAATTCTAGAAAATACACCTTGATGAACAGCTAGATGTTGAATTCTATTGTAAGGAATTAAAATTGATTTAGTAAAAATAACACCAGATGAATAAATTAAATCGTGTTCTCTAAATACATATTTTTTCTTTTTAAAACTAAAGCCAGTAAAAGTAAAGATGATTAGCCAAATAAAAAGTGAAGATAAATAAATATAAATCGAAAAATTTTCATCTCGTAAAATTGGTATAGCTATTATAGCAATTAAGGTAATAACACACCAAATTACTCTATTTAAAACCATAACATTTAAATATTTTTTTTCTAAAGTTGAATAATTTACATTTTCTTTCTGGGGAATATTTTCTAGAAAAACATTATTATTTGAAAAAGCCTTTTTCATTTTACAAAGATAAATAAGAGTTTATAAATAAATTATTATTAAATTTATTAGTGATAGGTTTTTCCTATTGCTCTAATTTTGTTCAACCCGTGTGGACTGGGTTTAATAATATAGTCGCGGGTGGAGAGAACGCATCCGTACCAAACGTTACAATTCAAAAGCCACTGTTCGCAGTGGCTTTTTTTATAAATAATCTAACTTCCAGCAAAAGGGGATTCAAAAATTCCAACTGCAAGCTCAATCCATATTAAGGAAAAAATCAAAATTAAAATAGTAAAAAAAGTTATTCTGATTTTTGAATTTTTAGTGTTATTAAGAACAAGATTAATGGAAATGCCAAAAGAAAATAATAAAACTCCCATTACCAAAAAATCAAAAATTGACCAATTGATTTCATCAGATATTAACATTGTTGCCATTGGAATTAATAACAATGATAAACAAGCTAATGGTATTTTAAATCTCTGAACCATATAATTAAATGTAGCTTTTTAAAATCTTATTTATTATTTACGTATCTCTATTTAAGTAAACTTTAACTTACATTTACACTAACGCAAACTTGCTAATTTGAAAAATTATTTGATTAAAATATTTCCAATTTTACTTTCTGCTTTAGGTGGTGGTATGATGGTTTTTTCGAATTATGATGATTCCCCTGGTGGAAGCCTTTTAGGCTTACTAATGATTTTGTTAGCAATATATCTATCAATAAAAAAATATGATAAATAAATACTCCTTTTTTATACCAATTATAGTTTTTTTCTGCTTTAATATATTATCAGTAAATGCTCAAAAAATAGAAAAAATCACTTTTAAAAGTGCAAATCCATTTGCACTGAGTGATATAATTAAAGACTTAGAAAATCAAGAAGAACAAGAAGTGTATGGAGAACTAGTTATTCCGTTGGATTCACTAAATGAAGAAAAAAAATTTCCACTTGTAATTGGAGTTGCTGGTAGTTTGGGATGGAGATCACATCATTATGAATATTTAGAAATGTATCAAAAAAATGGTTTTGCAACATTTGAACTAAATAGTTTTAAAAGTAGAAAAATAACATCAACAGTTGGTTCACAAGTTGAAGTAACAACTGCTGCAATAATCTTAGATGCATATAGAGCATTTGAAAAATTAGCTAATCACCCAAATATTGATAAAAATAAAGTATCAATAACTGGATGGAGTTTAGGAGGAGCTGTTGCACTTTTTTCAGGATGGTTACCAGTAAAAAGAGCTATTACAAATGATTTAAAATTTACTTCTCATCTGGCATTTTATCCTCCGTGTTTTTTTGATCCTGAAAATGTAGAATTTACAGATTCTCCTATTCACATATTAATTGGTGAAATAGATGATTGGACTCCAGCAGAGCCTTGTAATTTTTTTGTAAAGAAAATTTCAAAAACTGCTAATGTTGACTTAACAATATATCCTGATTCTCATCACTCATTCGATAGTGAAGAACCTGTAACCTTTAATGAAAAGGGGTATAGTTTTAAAGATTGTTTATTTAAACTTAATGAAGATGGAGATGTTCTTATGAACTACTTGTCTCTTCCAATGTCATCCCCATTTATGCAGAAAGTAGGGTTTTTATTCTGCGTTGAAAGAGGTGTTAATTTAGGAGGAAATCCAATAGCTAGAAAAAAATCATTTGAATTTGCTCTCTCTTTTATGAGTACAACTTTAAAATAAAAAAACAGCTATACTAAATGGCATAGCTGTTCTTTATTAAATCATTAAAATTGATCAATTATTCAATTAATCCAAGTTGTTTCATAAAAGAATAGTTATCAAAAAAATCTTGTTCTTTTAAAACTTTTCCATCTTTCATTTTTACAATAGTTGTTCCTGAAAGATCTAAAGATTTATTAGTCGCTGGTATACCAAAGAAATCTCCATCATGAGTTCCTTTAAAATTCCAATATTTAACTAAATCATCACCTTGAGCAAAAGCATTGACTATAGAAAATTCTGCATCAGAAAATCCATTAATATAATTGCCATAAAATGCTTTGAGTCCATCTATTCCAGTTATATCACCTTGAGCAGTTACAACAGTAACATTTTCATCAAAATTTTCACTAGTTACAAGATCAATATTTCTTTCAGAAAATACTCTTTCCCAGACACTAGTATACATTTGCACATTGTTTTCAACATATTCCTTTTCAGCTCTAAGCTGATTTAATTCCTCGGTATTTTGCTCGCAACTAATAAAAAGAACTGCTAAAGCAATTGTAAATATTTTTTTCATAATTTTTTTTTGGTTATGTACAAAGATAAAAAAACCCCTGAAAATCAGGGGTTATAAATTTCGATCTATATAAACTAAATTTAGCTTTGAATGACTTTTACATTAATTGCATTCATTCCTTTTCTACCTTCTTTTAGTTCAAATTCAACTTCATCATCTTCATTTATTCTATCAATTAGACCTGTGGAGTGAACAAAATGTTCTTCTCCTGATTCGTTGTCTTTAATGAAACCAAAACCTTTAGTTACATTAAAAAATTTTACTTTACCTGTGTTCATATTAATTTATTAAGCCGTGAAACTAGTTTAATTTATTGATTTAACGATACTTAAATCGATTTTTTTTAAAAATTCCACTCAGTTTTAACATTTATTGACTCTCTTTCTTTAGATTCAAGCTCGGAATGATCATATTTTCCCATGTAAAAAAAACCTAAACATCTTTCGTTTTCTTTGAGCATAAAAAAATCATTCATCTTATCAATATATTTTGGTGTACTCCAGTAACATCCAATTTCATATTCAACACACGTAAGCCACATATTTTGAACTGCCATTGCAGTCGCAGCGATCTCTTCCCATTCTGGTACTGATTCTTTAGGATCTCTTTTCATAAATATTGCGATAATGCAATTTGATTGTTCACATTTTTGAAGAATTTTTTTCTTTTTTTGTGGTGATTCTGTATTTGAGTATAATTCAAAAGCTTCCGTCATTTCTATTCCGAGACTGTTTTTACTATCGTTTTTGTATACTTTGAAAAACCATGGTTGAGTCATTCGATGAGTAGGTGCTGTATTGGCATTTTCTAATATTATTTTTATAATTTCTTTATCTATATCACCTTCTTTAAATTGGCTTGGATAAACTGCACGTCTAGTATTAATAATTTTTGAAATATTCATTTGAATTATATTATTTATAAAATTATAATTTACAATAAACTATATATCACAAGGTTGAGGATTTTTTTTGTAAATTTCACTTCTTTAAAACAATATACTATGAAAAAAATACTTTTATTACTTACACTATGTTTATTCTTCTCGTGCTCTAATTATCAACATCCAGATTACGAGAGAAATCTAGAAACTACTAAACAATGGTTTGAAGTTTTTGTTACTGAAGATCTTGATGCAACTATGGATTTTTATGCTGATGAGCTTGAATATCAAAGTGCTTTTTATGGAGGACCAATAATGAATAAAGAAGAAACAAGAGAATACTTAAAAGGTTGGCAAGATGCTATGGAAGGAATAACATGGGAAGCAGAAAATTATCTTCCTGGTGTTGATCCTGAAACTAGCCTTCCAAATGGAAGTGTCAGAACCTATGGATACTGGTCAGCGACCCATTCAGTTTCTGGAAAAAGTTTCAGAGGCTTATGGTACCATTACTTGACTTTCGATGAAAACGGAAAAATTACTCAAGGCGGTGACTTTGGAGATGCTACTGGACTAGTTATGTCTGTAATGCCTGATGAAGAGTAATATTTAATTAACTCATTTTCAATATATCAAGAAATAAACCCTACCACAGTAGGGTTTATTT